>JABAOF010001596.1_pt1 | contig 37061 bp, 34 predicted proteins | sample 7062171 | NCBI WGS metagenome assembly JABAOF01 (sample SAMN14538628, study PRJNA623070) | marine sediment metagenome | biome: marine biome [ENVO:00000428]; feature: marine pelagic biome [ENVO:01000023]; material: deep marine sediment [ENVO:00002113] | place: India: Gulf of Khambhat ...
TTTTTTGTTTTGTATGCATATTGTAGCGCATGCACAAGTAGTAATGCCGCCGGAAGGTTCGCCTTTAGAGGGCAGATGGGATATGGTATTACAATTGAACGGTAAGGCATTACCTTCCTGGTTGGGCGTGTACCATTCCGGGTTGAAAACACTGGTAGGACAATTTGTAGGCCCTGGAGGTAGTGCCCGGCCTATTTCGGAAGTGTTTTTTGAAAACAATACAATGCATTTTGCCATTCCGCCACAATGGGAACAATCAGATAAATATTTATCCATAGAAGGTACACTACAGGGCGATAGTTTGGTGGGTACGGGAACCAGTAGTGAGGGAGAACATTTTACCTGGATAGCCCATAGGGCGCCTCGCCTGCACAGAGATAAACCTGTTGTTTGGGGTGAACCCATCCGCTTATTCAATGGCAAAGACCTGAGTGGCTGGCATGCCATGGGCAAGAACCAATGGGTGGTTGAAAACGGCGTGTTGAAAAGTCCACACTCGGGTTCTAATTTGGTAAGCGATAAGAAGTTTAACGATTTGAAACTGCATCTTGAATTTCGGTATCCTGCAGAAAGCAATAGCGGCGTTTATTTGCGCGGTAGGTATGAAGTGCAGATCATAGACAGTAAGGGCAAAGAGCCTGCTGTAGGTTTATTCAGCGCTATTTACGGCTTTATAGCTCCGAGCGAAATGGTGGCTAAATTGCCCGGCGAATGGCAGTCGTTCGACATTACCCTGGTGGACAGAATGGTTACTGTAATTGCCAATGGTATAAAAGTAATTTGTAACCGCGAAATACCCGGTATTACCGGAGGTGCTTTAGACAGTAATGAAGGTACTCCCGGCCCCATATATTTCCAGGGAGATCATGGGCCTATTGAATTTAGGAATATTGCAATTACACCGGCAAGAGAGTAGAAATTAGGTGGTCGGCTATACTACCGAAAAGTAACGATAGTAGCTAGAACCAGATTCGAATTAATAAAATAGTAAATAAATTTATTTTCATTGTTGTACTACTAAAATTGTTTAATATTGGTTAAATCCTGTTTCGAATAATATTTTAACCGATTTTAAAAGATAGGCACTATCACTAATTTTTAAATAAACATTTTTTAGCCTGTGATGAATTACAGCAATAGATGAGAGCGCTTTTTTAGTTAAGTTTTGTGAGGGAATTGTGTTTTATTTTATATTTTTTTGTATAGCTATTTGTAAGCAATTTTTAAGCCCATCAAACACCTATCTTCAGCTAGCTTTACATGTATAAAATAAATAAAATAATAGAGAGGTGAATAAAAAATTATTGTTTTCATTTTTATGCTTATGCTTATTAGAATAAGTGCATGCACAGCGGGTGTTAAATTTTGAAACTGCTACTACAGCACAACCCAAAGATTTTGTGTTTATTAGTGGTACAGGCGGTCAGGTAACTTTTATTAAAACCCCGGCTACCACTAATTATACGCCCTTTTTAGCACATGCGGGTTTAAGTTATGGAATTTCAAAAAATTTAGATATTGGTTGCAGGCTTTGTACTGTTCCCATACCATGGTTAATAGTAGGCCCAACTTTAGGAAGTGCTATAGATGCAAAACTGCGATTAACCAATATTACTGCGCCCTACCAAATAGCTGTAATTGCCGGCGGGGGTTATGCTTATTTGAAAATATTGGATAACAATAAATCTGCTTGGTCGCCCGGGGTGGCCATTTCTATCACCCGACAATTGAATAGTAGTACTTCCATCACATTTAATAGCAGACTTTTGCAAACAGTTATACCAAGTGCATTGGGCGGTAAAGATAATAATTATGTTAGCATATTTGGCGGGAGTATCGGATTGTCTAGTAACCTGAATTCAGTAATTGGTATAATTCCTGAAATTGGCATTTTTAACTTGAGCGGAAAAATCAATAACGTGGAAAGTAATGGCATTGGAATTCAGGCAGGTGTAGTATTGAAAGTAGATTTTAAAAAAGCCGCGTTTGTTAAATAGTATGATAATATATAGGTATTATATGAAACGTAGTACAATCATTGTAGTTGGATAGAAAATACTATACTATTTTAACTTTGCATGTTTTGTTATATTAAAATTTCGTGAAATATTAAATCCGAAATAAATATCTCCATTCGCCCAACTTCCTGCAGTTCGGGTAATATAGTAAGGTTCTGTCATTCCCTGCGAGTTGGAGAAGACTAGTTGAAATACATGCCCGCCTGTTTCTATTTCCCAGGCAAAAGAAAGAGAATTATATACAGTCATCGATACTACTTGATTAGGTGGAAGATAATTGTATTCGCTTGTAATACTCATTCTATTGGTAAGTTTTACGCGCCCTCCAATACCGATTGCAAAGATATTATTGGCATCCTGAGCTGTAGGCACTAGATTGTAGTGGAGGAAAGTGGGCACTATTTGTAATGAGTATTTTTTAAATTTTCTTGCAACTAAAAATTGTGCTGTATATACTGTACGGTAGCTGGCATCTAAATATGGTTTATCTGGGTAACGTTGGGTATAATTCGATACTCCCAACAGTATATCTGCTGTTACCGGAATTTTATTGCTGCCATCAGTCTGTCTTACAAATTTATATTTTACATAACCATCAAAAGCTTTATCTAATGAAGTTCTGCCAACACCCACCGAAAGAAGATCCGTAATACCATAGTCAAAACCAAGACGTAATGTTGCATTATCCAATCCAAATAAATTATAAGCCCCACTGTTTAATGCGCCAAACCTATGCATAATAAGAAAATACATAGCACCTTTTGCAGGCGATTCAACCGTTTGCATATTTACAATATGGTTGCCCTTAAATGTTCCGGTAACATAGGTGGTTTTAGCATGTGCAGCTACCGAATCGTTTAACATAGATAGAAACGAGGAATCCTGCGCTTGTATGTTTTTACAAATGCCTACTAAAAAAATAAACAGGAAAATTTTTCTTGTTCGCATATTATTTTTATTTTGTTGTACAGGTAATATCTACTATTACATTCATTTTTTCTTCAATTTTATTGCGTACAATCGAAGGAATACTGATACCATAATCTTCAGGTTTTATATAAAATTGTGCATGTCCCAAAAGTTTACCCGCTTTAACCTGTAGGGTTGCGGGTGTTTGTATATTGTGGGTTATTCCATGAATAGTTAGATTACCATTTACATTAATTGGATAAACCCCTTCCTTTGAAACATCAACCGTACCAGAGAATTTACCAATAAAATTGGCTTTAGGAAATTTATCTGTTTCCGCATAATTTTCGTTGAAGTGTTCCTGCATCAATTCTTTTGTGAATAGAAAGCTTTTCATCAATAAAACAAATGCAATGTCTTTATTATGTGTATCAATGGCGGCATATACCTGATTATTTTCAGCTCTTATATCTTCAAACGGTGTTTTGGAATAAAAACCAATAAATCCTGTTCTAGTAAGATATACCTGGCTATATCCTAAGAAAAAAAACAGGTTTAAACAGATCCATAATAATATTTTTTTCATATCACCATTTTTAAAACTTAATTATTTTTTGTACCCTGATTTATCCATGCTTTTATTTTGTTAATATCGCAGTCAGATAATTTGCCTCCGTCGTAAGGCATCGGCACATATCCGGGTGCATGTGTTATGTTCCCAACCAAATAACCATTATCAGCCCATTTTTTTAAATTAAAATAGCCTTCAAGAATAATGCCACCACTGCCCCCATTTGTTACTGCTCCATGGCAACGATAACAGTTGGCATTAAGTATGGCAACAATAGTAGTGCTATATTGCACATTGATGGTATCGCAGGAAAGTGTTGAGGGAGATAAAAGCTGGTCTTCACTTTGTTTGGTACAACTTTCAAAGAATAAAAGAGATGATAGCAGAAGGGCTAAAAAAAATATTATTTTATTTTTCATTTTGTTATGTTTTAGAATACATTTTTTGCTCTTATTTTTCTATAATACAATCAACTAAATTTACATCCATTAAATAGCCTGCACATCTTCCTTTGATAAGTATGACTGATCCAATTTTAGGAGGCTCTATTTGTTTTTTTTTCGGGAAATACATACTGCAATTAATACCACTTAATGTATTTCCGGCAGCAAGATGCACACTAAAAGAACTATCGCTTAGCTCAACATCGTCTACTATACCACTCAGTTCAATTACTTTTCCTGAAAATTTTTTATCACCTTCACCTTCATTTTCAGAATATAGATGATAAAAGTTAACTGCTGAAGTAGTTATTACAGGTTTGCTTTTTTCTACACCCTGGTGTGGTTTATTGTATAAATACCAGGCATATATTAAAGAACATAAAATGATAACAATGATGAGAATGTATACATGTTTATGTTTATTTATGCTTATTCTCATTATAATTTAATTTTATTGGGTAGACGAAAGCAAAATATTTTATGGTTTATTTTGAAAAAAAATTATCATCTGTTTTCTTTATTTATGCCTGTTTTTTATTTTTTTCAATAATTTAAACTGCGTTATTATTATCGCAGGGGGTTAATTATAATATTACATACGTAATATTTTAGAAAAAGGTTGTTTAGCTCATTTAAAAAATAAACGTTTTTGGAATATCATATGGTCTATTACTGTTTTGAAAAGCTTTGCATCCAGTTTTTAAAAAAGCTCTCTGATTAGCGGGTAAAATGGGAAAAAACTACAAAAATTTCATTTTTGTAATCAAAAGTGTTTTTTGAATAGTAAGTAAGCTTTAAATCCGCTTTTATTATAATTGTAAGCAAAACAATTTTACAGTATTAAATTGCTGTTGTCATTAATTTATTAATAAAATTATCAGGGGGATATTAAAATGTTGCAACGCGCAATAAATTGTTCAGTAAATGAAATTATTTTCCCAATTTCTTGCTAAAAAGAGTAAATTTATAATTGGATAAAAATGAAGTCATAATATTAATCATTCATTGAACAATGAAACAAATTCGGCGCCGGTCATTATTTTCCATGACAGCTATGCTGTTTGGTATATATATTTTTGGTCAGCAGATTATTAATAGAACTGTGTTAAGGACAAATCAGGAAAGCATAAAACAATACATTTGTGAACTGGCACAATATGGTAAAGATAGCCTGGGTAGAGGTAACCGTGTAGCTTTCAGTAATGGCGATATAGAAGGACGGGCTTATATAAGCAAACTGATGAAAAAAAACGGTTTGGATGTGCATATTGATGCTGCTGGTAATATTATTGGCAGCAGAGCTGGACAAGATATGTCATTATTGCCCATCGTCATGGGTTCTCATACCGATATGGTATCACTAGGTGGTAATTACGATGGAGCAGTAGGTGTAATTAGTGCCATTGAAGTGATGCAGGTATTGCAGGAACATCATGTTGTTACCCGACACCCCTTGCAGGTAATTGATTTTATAGATGAGGAAGGAGGGGTAGTAGGCAGCCATGCTGTAGCAGGTAATCTCAACAAATCAGCACTACATGAAATAAGTTCCAGTGGATTAACCATTGCTGAAGGTATTCGTGCTGTTGGAGGTAATCCAGACAAGCTCGCAGATGCAATAAAGCCTAAAGGGAGTTTTGCAGCTTATTTGGAACTGCATATTGAACAAGGAGCTTTTCTGGAAAATGAAAAAAAGGACATTGGTATAGTAGAGGGAATTGTAGGTATTGAAGAATGGGAAGTAACTATCAACGGATTTGCTAACCATGCAGGTACTACACCAATGCTACACCGACAGGATGCTTTACTGGCAGCAGCAAAGTTAATTGTGTCTATCAATGATATCGTGAAAGGCATACCAGGAATACAAGTGTGCAATGTAGGCAAAATAGCTGTGGAACCTGGCGCCACAAATGTAATTCCCGGTAAAGCTGTATTTAGCCTTGAATTACGTGACCTTGATGAAAAAAAAATTTGGAATATGTTTAAAGCAATTGAACTTCGCGCAGATAGTATTGCAACCCAAACGGCTACTACTATTAGTTTTAAAAACCTACACATGTCATCTAAACCGGCTTTGATGAACCGTAAAATTCAAGATATCATTAAAACTTCCACTACACAATTAGGATATTCTTATAAAGTTATGCCCAGTGGAGCCGGGCACGATGCACAGGAAATGGCCCTATTGGCACCAGCCGGAATGATTTTTATTCCAAGTGTGGGAGGTATTAGCCATTCGCCCAAAGAATATTCCACACCTGAAGCAATTTATAAAGGAGCCAATGTACTATTACAAAGCATATTACAATTAGACCGACAATAGAAAGTAAATATACTTTAAGCTAAAATTACATTTATTATTTGTGCTTAAATCTTGAAGATGCTCACAAATATTTCTACTAAGTTATCACTGCTTCGAATGAATTCAATATGGAAGTATAGTTTAATAACATTATTGGTATGTTTTGCATGGGAGCCAAATTATGCCCAACCGATCCATCACTTGCTTTTGATCAAGCATTTGAATGGTAATTTTTATATTTTTACTACTTATGGTAACATAAATGGTATGCCATATCCTTCCAATGGTATGTATGTAGTAACCAATAACGGAGTAGTATTGTTGGATACGCCGTGGGATACTACGCAGTTTCAACCTTTGTTAGATAGTATTCAAGCCCGCCACCATCAAAATGTAGTGCTCTGCATTGCCACCCATTTTCACAGCGATCGTACCGTTGGTTTACCTTATTATGCAACAAAGGGAATTGCCACATACAGTTCAACAGCAACGCAAAATTTATGCAGGGAAAAAAATGAAGGGATAGCCCAATATGTTTTTACAAAAGATACTGTTTTTAGTGTTGGGAATGTTCAGTTCCAAACATTTTATCCGGGCGAAGGGCATAGTAGTGATAATATTGTTGTCTGGTTTCCCAACGATAAAATATTATATGGCGGATGTTTCATAAAGAGTAAGGAAACAAATAATATAGGTAATTTGTCAGATGCCAATGTGCCTGCCTGGCGTGTGGCAATTCAACAAACCATTCAGAAATTTGCGCAGGCGGCTTATGTTATACCCGGACATTTAGATGGATATGGAGTTAATAATTTGGCGCATACAGCAAAATTGGTAGATGATTATCTGAAAAAAAATCAATAACCTTTATCTGATAAACAGGGCAGTATTTCCCCTTTATCAGAAGGTACTGCTTAATTTCAAGGTTTAAAGACACGCCATGCTTAAACAATTAGTATTGCTTTTATATACCTGCCTGCATTTTGTTGTTGCCTTACAAGCACAGGTGCATTCTGTATTTCATGAATTACCAATTGCATTGCATACTCCTGCCGGTACTATTGAAGGAACCTTATCGCTGCCTGAAAGTACTGCCCCCATGCCCGTGGCACTCATCATTGCCGGTTCGGGCCCTACCGATCGTAATGGCAATAATCCTTCCATGCAAAACCAGAGTTTAAAAATGCTGGCTGATAGTTTGGCTACACATGGCATTGCCTCTGTGCGGTTCGATAAACGCGGTATTGGTGCCAGTGCAGCCGCATTAAAAAGTGAGTCTGACATTCGGTTTACTGATTATGTACAAGATGCCATTGCCTGGTTGCAATTATTGCACAGGGATAAAAGATTTAATTCAATCATTGTTATTGGGCATAGCGAAGGTTCTTTAATTGGTATGTTAGCCTCAAAACATAGCGCTGATGCATTTGTGTCGATAGCCGGTGCAGGTAAATCTGCCGGTACATTATTGAAAGAACAGTTGGCTAAACAGCCGGAAGTAATACGTAATTGGATATATGCTGATATTGATACATTAGAAATGGGTAAAACCTTACAATACGTTAACCCCTTACTGTATAACCTGTTTAGGCCTTCTATTCAGCCTTATTTAATATCCTGGTTTCGGTATAATCCTACCACTGTTATACAACAGCTAAGCAATTTGCCTGTATGTATTATTCAGGGCATGAATGATATTCAGGTGAGTGAAGCAGATGCACAATTATTGGCAAAGGCGAGTACGAAAGCAAAATTGGTGATGATTCCCCATATGAATCATATTTTTAAAATGGTTACAGGTGATAGAAATGCCAATATAGATACCTATAATAATCCGCAATTACCCATCAGCGCACAATTGGTTGAAGCCATTGTAACATTTATTGATGGATTGCATTAAGCCATGAAAGGCACAATGTTTTTAATGCAGCACAATGGTGCTTTCCATATTTTCTAAGGCAACACCTTTTGTTTCGGGCATCATTTTCCACACGTACAACAATTGTAACACCATCATAAAAGCAAAGAAACCAAAAATAAGGGTGCCCGATACTGTTGCTGCGAAAAAGGGAAATACTTGTGCTACCAATGCCGCAAATGTCCAATGCGTTAAACAGCCAAATGAAGTACCACTGGCGCGAATGGCATTGGGAAAAAGTTCTGATAAAAATACCCAAATAACAGCCCCCTGCCCAACTGCATGTGCCGCAATAAATAGAAATACATAATATACAATCATGCTGTGATTGGCGCTATTGAAAGCAATCGCAATTAATGATAAAGAAACAATATATCCGAAAGAGCCAATAAACATAAGCGTTCGGCGGCCAAATTTATCAATCAGCGACCAACCAATAATGGTAAAAATTAAATTCACCACACCAATGCCTACTGTTGAAAATAAAGCGGCGCTGCGGCCAATGCCGGCCATTTCAAATACTTTGGGTGCAAAATAAATAATGGCATTAATGCCCGAGAGCTGGTTAAAAAATGCAATCAAAAAAGCGAGTATTAACAAACGTTTATTTTTTTTCAGGAAAAGTTTTTCTTTACTAGAACTTACTGAATTTTTAATGCGTTCAATTAAATGGTCGGTCGTATCTTCTGTTAAAGCCAATACTTTTCTGGCTGCTGCATCATCTTTTTTATACAATACCAGCCAACGGGGTGTTTCAGGGGTAAATAGCATCAGTATGGAAAATGCAGCTGAAGGAATGGCAACTACACCCAGCATCCAGCGCCAGTCGTTTTTTCCATCGAAGCCCTGTAGTAAATAATTTGAAAAATAGGCTAGTAAAATACCGGCCACTACATTCAACTGAAAAGAAATAACCATGCGTCCCCGATATTTGGCGGGTGCTATTTCAGAAATATAAACCGGTGCTACTACTGATGAGGCTCCAATACTAAGTCCGCTGATAAAACGAAAGAGCATAAACGCATATACGTTAGTAGAAACTGCAGCACCTAACGAGGTAATTAAAAATAAAATACCAATCCAAAACAAAGATTTTTTTCGGCCTATTTTATTAGCAGGAATATTACCCAGCGCCGCTCCAAATGCGGTACCATACAATGCCATGGCAATAGCCGTTCCATGCATCCAGTTGCTAAGTTGCCAGAGTTGTTGAATTGCCTGCTCGGCTCCCGATATAACGGCTACATCCATACCAAACAATAAGCCGCCTAAACCAACGGTAACAGACCATAAAATTAATTTTTTATTCATAAAATTTTATTAATCATTTATTTATTGTGTGTAACTGAAATTTATTTTTTTATACATCAAAAAATATATTATATAAATTATAAATATTTTTAATGAAAGTACAAAAGCAATGTGTTTAGCGCTTAAAGTGGTTGAAGCTATTGGTGGGTATAAATAAAAGGCAATCAATCGGTTCAACATGTAATAAAATTTAAAAGAAGTAATCCTTTTAACAAATATTATAACATACCGAATGTAATGAAGTGAAACTATATAAAAAAATATTTTAAGGAGCCATTCGTTTTAATACTTTTACTTCAATAATATATATTTATATTTTAGTAAAATTGAAAATATTATAGTTAACTTAGTCGGTAAAACCGCGAGAAGGTAATGATGTGAAAATTAGGTGCATATTAATGACTCTGAAATTTTTTTCATTATAATCAGTGGAGAAATTTAAGTTATTTAATTTCATTTACCAGCCAATATATTCAGGTGGTTTAATGTTATTTAACCTAAGATAAACAAGTAATTCGGCTCTGTGGTGTGTTTGATGATCTTCTATTAAATTAAGGAATTGGATTTTATTTAATTGGGTACCTGACCAATCAAATTTTTTCATTAAACTGGCTGTATCCAAATGTTTAAATGATGTTATACCATATTCATAGGCTTTTTTTACGAAGTTTATAGTCTGGTCTTTATTCATTTCTTCTGCTACCAGGTTGTTCGAAAATGACGGTAAATTTGGTTGTTCATTTAAATACTTTATGCAAAGCCAAATTATATTTTTACCCAAATGAATTAGTTGTTGTTTAAAAGACATTTCGGTACTTACCGGCCTGAAATTATACAAAGAATCGGGCATTTCAGACGCCACTTCGAGTGTGTATTTCTCGGAATTTATAAATTTGTTTATATGTGCTTGTATAAGCGCATTGTTATTTTGTGCTTCACAAAAGAAGGGCACTAAAATAATGGTAATTAGTGTAGTAAACATTCGCATAGCCTATTATATTTATTATTTTTTTAAAAATTAAATATGGGTTGTAAAAATATTTATATTTTCGAAAGGGGTTAATTGAAATTGATTAGAATAAAGGTATGGATAAATATAAAATAACGGCATCTCTTTAAATGCAAAAATTTTTATTTGTTCAATGGTTTGTGTAATATTTTTTTAATTATTATAATATCCTTTTTAATATGATTTAGTAAAAAAATTATAAAACCAAATAATTATGTTAGCACCAGTGAAAAAATTGATTTTTTTATTTTGTTTTCAATGTATCATTATTCCTTATATTTTGGCTCAAAAAAAGATTGATATAAAAAATATGCCTGTTCGTGTAGTAGTGGCAGGAATCAGTCATGGGCATGTTGCATGGATTTTAAATAATATACACCGGAAAGATGTTAATGTAATTGGTATCTATGAACCAGATCTGCAATTAATTAAACAAACCATTCAACAGTATCATTTAGATAGCAGTTTATTTTATACTCATCTGGGTTTAGCTCTTGATAAGTTGAAACCAGAGGCGGTTCTGGCTTATGGTTCTATCCATGATCATTTAAAAGTAGTGCAAGCCTGTGCTCCCAGGGGGATACATGTAATGCTTGAAAAGCCATTAGCAACCAATTATAAGGATGCAGTTGCAATGCAAAAATTAGCACAACAATTTCACATACTTCTTTTAACCAATTATGAAACATCCTGGTATCCTTCCACTGAAAAAACATTTGAATTATTGAAGGACAGTAATTATGTTGGGCATATCAGGAAAGTTGTCTTTCATGACGGGCATCAGGGACCGAAAGAAATAGGCGTGCCGAAAGCATTCTTTAAGTGGTTAACCGACCCTGTTGAAAAAGGAGGTGGCGCAATTATTGATTTTGGATGTTATGGTGCAAACTTGATTACCCGGATAATGCATGGTGCACAACCCATTTCCATACAGGCAGTTACCCGTCAATTTAAACCTGATATTTATCCAAAGGTTGATGATGATGCAACTATCATCATTAATTATCCAACAACACAGGCCATTATTATGGCCTCTTGGAATTGGCCTTTTAGTCGAAAAGATATGGAAGTATATGGGGATACGGGGTATATCATTTCGGTAAATGCTGAAAAAATGCGTTTCCGCAAAAATGAACAGGAGGAAAAAGAAAAAATTATTACAGCAAACGATATTCAGGTGTTTACTAACCCCTATGCATATCTATATGCCGTACTTAGAAAAAATATTACCATTGCGCCTTATGGTTTATATTCTTTAGAAAATAATTTGATGGTCGTTAAAATTCTGGATAAAGCCAGAGAATCTGCTAAATTGGGGCGAACTGTGCTTTATTAAACCGTTCATCATTCAGTTAATTATTGCAGCAAACGCATTTTCGTGCGATAATGATAGGTATACCTCGATGAACTTTATTAAAAAAAGTGCTCGAAATCCTTTCAATTGTTTCAAAAATGTTTAAGACAATTAGTATAAAATTATTCTGATGATGGTTCTTGGTTTTCAAATTTTTTTTGAAGTATACCAGTTCATTTTACACTATTTTATTGGCTGATCAATAATGTTATCGATAATAATAATTAAAGTAAATGAATTAGAAGATTTTTGATTTGGAAACCATGTATATTGGTTAACTTACAGATGATTGTAATTATTAAAGAAATGAACTTAATTATCTAATATGTCTTCTTCAAAAACTAAAGTAGTGTTATCATTATTTTCTATAATGTTATTCGTGTTTACTTATGCCCAACAGAAAGGAACGGCAAAAAATCCTTTTATACTGAACCCTACCGATTCAACAGTTGTATGGGGAAGTTACTGGTCTGAAATGCCACCGGTTTTACACATCCATTCTGGCGATTATGTAAGAGTACGAACTGTACTAACATCTAATCCAGAACATCTTATCAAGGCTGGGGTACCTGCTAATCAAATAGAAAAGCAATTAATTGCTGTACAGGCTGTAAAAGATCGTGGGCCAGGCGGGCATGTATTGACAGGGCCTGTATTTATAGAAGAAGCAGCGCCTGGCGATGTATTAGAGGTACATATTGACAGCATTGATTTGCCCATTGATTATGGCTACAATGGTATAGGGCAAGGTGGTTTTTTGTCGGATGAAATATTTGACCGTAAAACAAAAATTATTCATTTAGACCGTGAGAAAATGTTAGGTCATTTTGCCGATGGAATTGAAATTCCATTACATCCCTTTTTTGGTAGTATGGGTGTTGCGCCACCTAAAAAAGCGGGTAGATGGAATAGTGCCCCACCTTGGATCCACGGCGGAAATTTAGATAACAAAGAGCTTGTAACGGGCACTTCACTTTATTTGCCGGTTTTCGTTAAAGGCGCTTTATTTGAGATTGGAGACGGCCACGCAGCCCAGGGTGATGGTGAAGTAGATATTACGGCAATTGAAACTTCTCTCATCGGTAAGTTGCATTTTATAGTGCACAAGGGCAAAAGTCTACAATGGCCCAGAGCTGAATCTGCCACACATATAATTACAATGGGCTTTGACCGTGATTTAAATGCTGCCACTCATATTGCAGTTCGGCAAATGATTGATTATTTAATGCAAACAAAAAAACTTTCAGAGGCAGATGCCTATATGCTATGCAGTGTGGCTGCTGATGTAGTTATAACAGAACTTGTTGATGGTAATGTTGGGGTGCATGTGATGTTGCCAAAATACATTTTTGTTTCACATTAAAACTTTTGTTGCATAAGATAGATACTTTTTATAAAATTACCATAACTGCATGCTTGTATTTAAATTATTATCTGAAGTTTCAATATAGGTATTGTTATTAGAGGTTCCGGTAAGTTATTTATTTTTCAACTTCAAATTTTTTAGATGGTACCAGAATTCCTTCGGAAGTTGGATGGTCAGGTGGCCGCATTAAGTTTGGAACAGAGTCGAATGGAGGTTTTCGAAATTGTGTGGTGTCTAATTGCATATTCAAAAGTTGCAATGGCTTGGCCTTAGAGGAAGTAGATGGCGGAGAAATGAATAACATTATTGTAGATAATATTGTAATGGAAAATGTTCGGCATTACCCTATTTATATTACATTGGGAAGCAGAAACAGAGGGCCGTTAGCAACGACTAAAGAGGGGAGCGTAAAAAATATTTATATCAGTAATATACGTGTACTGAATGCCGATTCTTTAAGTGGTATACAAATCACCGGTGTGCCGGATTATGCCATTCAAAATATTCAATTGAGGCATATTACGGTACAATACCAAGGTGGTGGTACAAAGGCTGATGGTTTGCGTTCGTTTCCTGAATTAGCCAAAGGTTATCCTGAACCATTTTTGCTCGGAAAAACGCCGGCTTACGGCTTGTTTGTTCGGCATGTGCAGGATTTAACATTGAGTGATATACAATTTGAAACAATCGAAAATGATGAAAGGCCTGTAATGTATTGTAATGATGTAAATGGGATTGAAATAGACGAATTGAAAGCACCGGTAGCCAGGGGTATACCTGCTGCTGTTTTACATAACGTAAAAAATATTGAAATAAGGCATGCACCCTTATTTCAAAGTGTTGTGGCTGATTAGTGTTTGATAGGTGAAAGTTATTCTGTTCGTTTATTTGTATTCATACTGTAGGTTTCCCATCTTTAAATCCGGCTTTTTTATGTGAACCATCGCAAAAGGGTTTATTACCCGATTGACCGCATCTGCAAAATGCCGTTACTTTATTCTTTCTTGTTTCATGGCCAAAGGCATCTGTAATCCATACATTTCCATACACCAATAAGGGTCCGTCAGGTACTGCTTCCAATTTCGTTTCAGCTTTTATTTCAACCGAGCTTTCATCTTCTGCAATATTATTGTAATAAGATAAAGCGCCTGACGGGCATTGGTTTACCTGCTGTATTAATTGTGCAGTAGTGGCTGCCTGTATATTAATCCATGGTTTCAGATCAGTATTAAAAACAAGTGGTAATCCGCGTACACAAATGCCTGAATGAATGCATACGCCCGGCTTCCAGACAATGGTTATTTCACCATTAGTATATTTTTTTGTCATTGTTCCTTTATTCATAGCGTATGGTTTAGCGTTGTATGAATATGTGTGCTTCCCGATAAAATTTTATGGATAGGACAACGATTGGCAATATACAGCAAGCGTTCCTCCTGTTCTTTTGTTAAAGTTCCAGTGAATTGAATGGTTCTTTCTATTTGCGTACCTTTTTCCGGTTCGGCTTCTGTTGTAATATTCACTTGTACCCGAATACAGTTTAACGGCCATTCTTTTCTGTCGGCATACATTCTAAGTGTAATGGCAGTGCAGGTTGCCAAACTGGATAATAGTAACTCATGTGGATTCATTCCTTTTTGAGTGCCACCTACATCCAAATGCTCATCGGCAATAAATATTCCTGATGGCGTTTCTAATGTAGTGCTGTATTTTTCCCGATGTATGGTAGCTGTAATTTGCATGGGTGTGAATTGGTATTTATGTGAATTGGTATTTAAATGTACTAATCTAACTTCAGATCAATTCAAAACAGGGTGTTCCTTTTCCTGTTTTTCGCACTTTTTTAAACCTTCCGCTGAAAGTATTGATTTACTGGATTGACTTTTGAAGGTGGGTGTTACAGAGCAGAAAAAGGAGAGTACTTTTTTTCTGCTATTGTTTTCATCATACTTCACTCCGCCGGAGTGATGACAAACTTTTTTTGGAGAAGGTTATCCCTACAAAGCCCCTCAGGGGCAACGGTATGTTGAAGCGTTAATATGGAGGCGAATTTAAAACAAGCTAATTGTTTTCGCAAAAAATCAAAATAGGTTTTATATGGCTTAATACAATTGCTCATCATAAGGCAAGGGGTCTACCGTTAGAGGCTCCTTATTTTGTATAAAAGGATTGCGGTAGGCTACATAAGCCGATAAGCTGCACATTAATATCAATAAAGATAAACCTTTTGAAAGTCCTGCTTTCTCTGATATAAATCCAATTACCGATGGCCCGGTTAAAAATCCTACCAATCCGCCTGTAGTTACCATCGCAAAGCCCTCCACAGTTGTTACGCCGGGTATATTGGCCGATGCCCTGAATAAAATAGGCACAATACAACAACTGCCTAAGCCCACCATCACATAACCTATAATTGCTATTAAAGCTACCGGAGCGGTTACTACTACTAAAAATCCGGTTGCTGCCAACATAGCACCATATACAACCATATTTTTACTGCCTAATTTGGTAATCAATGTATCGCCATTTAGTCTGCCAAAAGTCATGGCAACCGAAAAACCGGCATAACCCAAACTGAGCAATGCTTTGGGTGCATGCAATACTTCTTTAAAATAAATGGCACTCCAGTCGGCTACACAACCTTCCGCCATAAAACTCACCATGCAAATAAATGAAATACCCAATATGGTTAAGGAAGGTAATTTTACTTCTGAACGGGAATGAATGATATCAGTATTGCTGAGCAATTGTGCTTTGTTGGAAAGAATCACCGTAACAATGAATAATACCACCAGCACAATTTGAATGCCGGGTGGTACATGCACCAAAAATAGCAAGGCCGCAATACCGGCGCTTACCGCCCCGCCTAAACTATACATACCATGACAGGTACTCATGAATAAGCGGTTGTATTTTTTCTCTAATAAATTCACCGTGGCATTGCTTGATACGCCATTTAAAAAACTGGTTAACCCATAACAATACAGGCATATCCAAAACATGGTTCTGTTCACCGAATTAATTTGCGCAATCATAATACAGGCCATGGTAATATAGCCACCTACCATCCACTTGCCCACTGGTATTTTACTGAAAATACGGGTAGAAATCAGCATGCCGGTGATGGCTCCTAAAGGCGATAACAACAAAGAAAGCCCGAGGCTGCCATCACTAAAACCCATACGGGCTTTAATGCCGGGAATGGAAGCTACCCAAATTCCAAAAATTAAACTGGAGGTGGCAAATAAAAAACCCACTGCCAGTACTGGTTTGGTTTTAATAAAAGCAAGTATATTTTTTAACATAAAGGTTTGCTGACTGGCCTGTTCAGCTACAGGATTGTTGCAGCAAATTAATACATTTTATGTCGCATTTTGAATGCTATTATTTATTTTGATATTGGTTAAGTTTCCTGCCATACTATGGTGGCAGCTATACCAATATCCTGTTACCTTCTTTACCATTCTCTGATTTTGTGCAGCAATATCGGCCTGTTGATAGCAAAATATGCAGGTATGCTTCATGCATACAAATTGTGTTTCATAGGTCATTTGCAATGATGAATGGCAGTACTGTTTTCGGAACGATTGTATTAACTTGCCATTCTTGGTATTGTTTGTATTCAATTCATAAAAGTATGTCGTACATCACACATTTACAAAAAGACAAGAAACTGGCTACCGTTATCCGGCATCATGAACCTTTTTGTTTGCAGCCGCGTAAGCCGGTGTATCTGCAATTGTGTAATGCCATTATTGGCCAGCAACTGTCGGTAAAAGTGGCGGCTGTTATAAAAAGCAGATTTCTGGCATTATATCCATCTATTCCTACCCCCGCCGATATTGCACAAACGCCTTATGAACAATTAAGAAGCATTGGTTTATCGCATGCCAAAGCCAATTATGTACATAACGTAGCCCAATTTGCGTTAATAAATGGTATGGAGCAAAAACAATTGAGTAAAATGAGTGATGGGGAAGTGATTGATTATCTTACCCAAATAAAAGGCGTAGGGCGTTGGACAGTAGAAATGTTACTCATGTTTACTTTAGGAAGAGAAGACGTATTTTCTGCAGATGATTTGGGTATTCAACAAGCTATGCAAGCCATTTATCAACTTCCGGCAATGGACAAAAAAGCACGGCGTGAAAAATTAGAAAAAATTGCCAGAAAATGGCGCCCTTATCGCACTTATGCCTGCTTACATTTATGGCATTGGAAGGATAACCCACCGCACTTTAATTGAGAAACATGCATTATACCAATCGGCAGGGAATTTCCAAGTCTTCCGATAAATAATAAATGGCGCAAAGCCGGTGGTATCCATCGGCAATGATTAATTTTTGCTCACCACGTATCAACAAAATTGGGGAAAGTTTTTTTCCCTTTTTTACTTTTTTGATATTTTCATTCACGTGCAAATTATCGGCAGGTAATAATGGTAATTGTGCGGCTCGCAAAATGTCTTTTGCTTTTTTGCGAATGGTTTTGGCTTTTTGAAGCTGAGCAGCATATTGTTTGGCTTCAGGTAAAGGAAATAATAATTCCAGATAGTCTATCGCTGCCGGAAAATCGTGTGTTTCGGGTTCGGGTAACCAGTATTTAGCCATGTTTGTTTTATTTTCAATAATAACGTTGAAGTTAAAGCATTTCTGATGTGGGTACACAAAAAACCGGTAAACTGTAATACAGGGTTACCGGTTTGGAAACAGATAACAGATTCGTTTATGGATTTGTGCTGTTAATGAAATCTGCAATATCTTTCTTAAAAGTAACCAATGATGCAGGGTGCACATACATCATGTGTCCGGCATCAAAATATTTCATACTGATATTTTTTTGAATAGCGGGTTCTAATCCCAAATGATCCATGGTGTATTCTGTACCATAAAAAGGCGTAGCCAAATCATAATACCCATTGAATACCAAAACTTTCAAATTGGGATTCTTGCTCATGGCATTGGCCAAATCTGGTGCGGTAGAAGGCGGGTAAACTCCTTCGCCCCAAAGGCCGCCTTTGCGCTGCCAATCCCATTTAAATCCTTCTGCATTATAAGCAGAAATATGGTAATACATGGTTTTATTCACCTTCAGCTCATTGTACAGGTAATTTAAAAAAGTAGCGGTATATGCCGGTGTAATGGCTGTGCTTTGTGGGTCAAATCTTGCATTTTCGGCTAATAAATTTTGATTAATACCGGTAAAGCGACTATCTAACCTGCCCACCGTAAGGTGCTGATCACGCAATAATTCCTGTGTAAACTGTGGCTCCGTTACCCTCAGGTTGGCTTTTAAAAGATAGTCCTTACTCAACCCGGTATAAGCGGCTAATTTTTCAGCCACGGCATTTTTAGTGGCTGCATCTATTTTATCGCCCAGCATCAATACAGTGGTATAGGCACCTTTGGCATAGTTGGTAACCTCTTCCAAAAAAGCGGGCAAATTAGCGGGCTGATTGGGTAATTTATGATGGAAATAAGCAGTGGCTGCATAAGTGGGTAAATACATTACATAAGAAATATCATCGCCCGGACCAAAAGTTAGCTGGCGCAGATCTAAAACGGAAGATACCAATATCACACCATTAACGGCAATGCCTAACCGTTCCTGCAGGTAATTTACCACACCAGCCGAACGCATGGTACCATAACTTTCGCCTAATAAATATTTGGGCGAATTCCAACGGTCGTTTTCTGTAATGTATTCTTTAATGAAATTACTGATAGAGCGCAGATCTTGATCCACACCCCAAAAATCTTTGTTTTGTGCTTTGCCAATGGCATGGCTAAAGCCCGTACCAATGGGGTCAATCATCACAATATCGGTTACATCTAAAATAGAGTTCTGGTTGTCTTCTACCTTATAAGGCGGTGGCGTTGGGGCTGCTAAATCGTTAACAACAACACGGCGTGGGCCTAAGGCACCCATGTGCAACCAAAGAGAAGATGAGCCAGGGCCGCCATTATAGCCAAACAAAACCGGTCGTTTACTCAAATCACTCACGCCATCTTTGGTATAGGCCACAAACCCAAAGCTGGCAATGGGTTCGCCCTTTTCATTGTTTAAGATAAGGGTACCGGCTGTGGCGGTATAATTCACTGTTTTGCCGGCAATTACAATACTGTGGTGTGTAATGGCTACTACCGGTTTTGCAGAAGTAGTATCATTCAATGGCTTGGGAGACGGGGGTGGTGTTGGTTGCCCCAATAGTTGTACAAATAGTGCAAATAATGCAATATGCAATAGGTACATTTTTTTCATATATAATTGATTGATGGTTTCATAAATACAAGTATTGGGGGCATTGCATTTTTAATCTTCCTTTTCTAACAAATACCAAATATTGCCTAAGTTAATAAAAATAAGCATTTCCCTATAGCGTAGCAAGCTCAAAAACAGGTTATTGTGCTATATTCAGTTCATTTAATACGTTTTTAATGCGCAGGGTAAGTGAGTCTTCATCGGTATAACCTCTTGCCAACAGATAAAATTTAGAATCCGATGCCTGCAGCAATACGGCCGGGAATCCCGTTACCTGTAATTGTTTGCAGAGCGCAAATTCGTAATAAGCTTTTTCTTTATATAATTCACTGTGCAATTTTTCGTAAAACATATCAATGGGCAAATGGTATTTGTGAAGCAGGTGTCGATATGCTTCATCATCTGTTAAATCCCTCCCTTCATAGTGTAAAGCATATTGCAAATCACTTGCAAAAGCCAATTGTTGATCCGGGAAATATTCTTTAAAAATACAGAGTGCAATGGCCGGTTTCTCAGAGTGCGAAAACCAGTCGCTCAGCTCCGGATGAAAAATATGCCAGAGATAATCTTCGCCAAAGCGAATACCCGTTGTTTTTTCAACAGTAGTATAAGCCTGTTGAATATATTGTGCAGTTGCGGCAATGGGGGTGGGCTGTTCGGGCAATACCATGCCACCGCTGAGCACTTCAACGGAAAAATATTCAGAAAACTGAGCGGTTATTTTTTTTAAAACCGGACTAAAACCATAGCACCAGCCGCAATAGGCATCATAACAATAAATGAGAATAGGTTGCATAAGCGATAAGCTACAATTGGGCAATATTGCTGCTGCAAGTTAGCAGGAAATTGTTACACAAATACTCATGGATGGTAAAGCATATAGCACAATACTTTTCCTGTTGATTTAAATACGCAAAGGAATGTACCCGCTTTGCGGGCTGCGCAGCGGTTTGTTGGTATTGACTGCATTAAAATGGTGCATCCGGTTTAAGCCAATAGCGGCAGGCATTGCCGTTGTGGTAGCAGGAAAAAACAGTTGCAGCAAATATGGCACTGGCAATCGTTGAAGCCATTTTCAGCCATTTGCTGTATTGGCGTTGTGGGCAAAAGCTGAATCAGTAAAAAAGCGTTTTTTATTGATTGAAGTTTTACTACGCACCAATTGCCGGCCGTACCATATAAAAGGAAGAAACAGTTGCCATAGTATATTGATTTTTTGTGTTTTCAATATACAACATTTGTGAGGTGGTTTCCAAATTTTTTTGCCGGTATTTTCTGCAAAATGTTACCGTAAAAACCGCAGATAAAACACCCGACATGGTTCATCCAATCACCATCCATCTCCCGGTTTACAGCGTTGCGTAACGCTGTTGTATCGAAGCAGTATCGAAAAAGGGTGGGGGCGGGTATATACCAATAGTGGTGAATGGGATGGGGCGGTTTGGGTTGATGCTACTCAGGTTTGTGAAATAGTAAACATGCGAATCTGTATTTTGGTAAGTGAATAGAGTGAATGAGTGAGCAGGATAAATACATTTTAATTATTTTATATAATAATTGGTAGGTGTTTTGTATATTTGAGAGATAACTGCCATTAATCTGACACAACCCAAGATGAGGAAAAGACGAGTTTGGTCAATTCAACATGAACTTTTAGAGAAAGCTAAGGAAAGCGCTTTAGCTGCTGTAAAAGTATTTAATGATCCACTTATAAAGTTTAAATCAGAGAGTTTTACAGTTTTAATGATAATTGCATGGACTTACCTGCTTCATTCCTATTATCGTTCAAAACGAATAGAATATAGGTATCATGAAGTTAAGAACAAGCGTAAAAAATTTGACAGGACAAAGCGAGGTTCATATAAGTTTTGGGAGTTGGAAAGATGTTTGAATGACAAAGCTTACCCAATCGACAATGATGCAAAAAATAATCTCAAATTTTTGATTGGTCTGAGGCATGAAATTGAACATCATATGACCCTCAACCTTGATGATTTTATTAGTGGACGTTATCAAGCTTGCATATTAAACTTTAATAAATACTTAACGTGTTGTGCTATTAAAATCTGTTTTCGTTTGAAACTCATTGCCTAATGGTGTTTCAGTAAACTCTTTATAACTAATGGCTGTTGAGCCAAGTTTATTGAAACATATGCTCAGTAAGTTTTTCAGAGCTTAATGGCACAACGCGTTAAATACTTAATAAAACTTTTTGGAAAAGTCAACTCTCTTGAACAATACTTATCATATTCGTTACAATTTTTGGAACTTTCAAAGCATAGGTTTACCTGTGCTTTTTTTGCAAATGGTATAATAAATAAGCACGCAATAATGATAAGCTAATAGTCAGTATTAATGGTTGTAAAAATTTTTGCTTATTTTTAAGGGTATAGGTTCATTTTGAGTTTTGCAAACATGTTGAATAATACATCCTCAATATTTTTTTAATATTGTTATATATAATAATGTTTAATATGTGAGTATATGGATATTCTTAAAAAATTGCCTTTCCAAACTGTTGAGAATTTTATCATTCGCGTAGGGGCAATAGAACATGGATGGATGGATATTACCATTGCAACCCCTGAAAAGCAATTCAGTTATTTAGCAAGCTATAGCACTGACCCATTGAATGATTTATTAAATGCTACTGTACTTTTATTAACAGATAAACCATTTCATATAAGAGGTAATTGGTATTTAAATGAAAAAGCTATTGTTATTCACGATTTGGAAGGTTCAATTATTTTATGGCTGATTATTAATTCAAATGGAATCTTTACAATCCTTATCTGGGAAGATATCAATCAGGAAATGATAGAGGATTTATGTCATTATAATTTTGAAAGTGCCATCTACCAAAAATTTGAATTTGAAGAACCACCTGATCTTTCAAAAAAATTATTATTTGCCTTAAATGTTTCGGCTATTTTTTTTGCGAAAACATTAAAAAATATTCTTGATGATTTAAAAGAAAGGGTTGAACAAAATAATTACGAAGACAACTGGGGATATGAATATTCTGAAGAAAATTATACAAAGCTCATCAATTGGTTGGCAACTCATTCATAAATTATACTGTTGTTCTGATACACTATTTTATTTTCAATCTTAGATTTTATTTTCAAAACAATATTTTTAATTGTGAATAAGTTTAAGATAGGGGAAACATGTTATTGAATATCATCGCAAATTCGTGAACCTTTGTATAAAATAAAAACATGAAAACAAAATTAGCTGCTGTTTTACTTGCAACAACTTTCCTGTCTTGTGGCGGAAATAGGAACCAGGCCGCAGAAAATAAAACTCCCCTTGCAATGGCAGGAACCTGGCAACTGATTACCGGTACTGTGATTCAGAAAAATGATACGGTAGTAACAGATTATACCAAAAATATTTCTTTCATTAAAATTATCAACAATACCCATTTTGCTTTTTTGCAACATGATTTGAACAAAGGAAAAGACTCAGTCGCTGTTTTTGTTGCCGGCGGAGGAAAGTATTCACTGAACGATAGTGTATATACCGAACATTTAGAATATTGCAGTGACAGAAACTGGGAGGGCAATGATTTTACTTTTACGGTTACCATGCACCAGGATACACTTATTCAAAAAGGAATAGAGAAGGTAGATAATGCTGGTGTAAACAGAATTAATATTGAAAAGTATGTTCGGGTAAAATAATCATTGCACAGCCACTAATTTTTATTTTTAGCCACGAATAACGCAAATGAACACGAATTGAAAGGAAATATATTCGTGTATTCGTGGCAATCAAACTTCGCTACAACCAAAATATTCATAGCAATGCAATCATTCGTGGCATCTATACCTTAAATTTGAAGAGAAAAAAGTTATGCCTTCAAAAATAGTGCTGGTAACCGGCGCAGCGGGTAATCTGGGAAAAGCAGTGGCACAAAAATTTGCCGACAATCAATATCAGGTATATGGCTTTGTACACAAAAAACAGGGCAATGATAATGATACAGTGCCTCAAAATCCTTTTATACAAGTGGAATTAGATTTATTAAATGAAGCCGCCTGTAGTGCGATGGTGCAAAATATTACAGAAAGTAGTGGAAGTATTGATGTGGCTGTTTTAACTGCCGGCGGTTTTGCAATGGGAAATATTGCTGTAACCGATACAAAAGCCATTCAGGCCCAGATGCAGTTGAATTTTGAAACAGCTTATAACATAGCAAGGCCGGTTTTTTTGCAAATGATGCAACAAAAACAGGGACGTATGTTTTTAACAGGTTCAAAAGCCGGTTTAAATACTACCCATGCAAAAGGCGTAACGGCCTATGGTTTATCCAAGTCGTTGCTTTTTCGATTGGCTGAAATTATGAATACAGAGGCAAAAGGAACCAACGTAGTTGTTGCTGTAATTGTACCAACGGTTATCGATACGCCGCAAAACAGGGCCGATATGCCGGATGCCGATTTTTCTACATGGACAAAGCCTGAAACTATTGCCCATATTATTTATGATGATGCCCATAAAGCCATTGCTAATGTAAATGAACGGGTGATTATCATATAACTGTATTAAAGCTATCAAAATCTGCAGGCATATTTATTCATTCCTAAGATGCTAAATTTTATAATCATGCAAAACAAATTTTGGGAAATTACAATAGATGTTGTTAATTCTACTTGAATATCTTTAAATTTCTTAATGATGTGCAGGCTTAAAATTGCATTTGAATTGTATTGTTGGTATCTTTAACAGCAGCATCATTGCTTTAAATGATGTTACTACAATAGATTGCATTACGGATTTATGAGAAGGTATTTATTTGTAAATCTTATCTGCGACTTTTGTCACAAAATGCATTTATTTTTATTCAAAACTTTGCAGGATGGAAAATTCAATTCAAAAGCATTGGGACAATGTATATCAAACAAAAGAACCCGATCAAGTCAGTTGGACACAAGCAACGCCAAAAACATCGCTGGATTTTATACATTCATTCGGGTTATCAAAAACTGCAAAAATTATAGATATAGGTGGTGGTGATAGTAAACTGGCAGATTATTTGTTGGAAGAGGGTTTTGAAAATATTACAGTATTAGATATATCATCGCAGGCACTCGAAAAAGCAAAGAAACGGTTGGGCGATAAAGCGCAAAAAATTAAATGGGTGGTGAGCGATATTACTGAATTTAAGCCCGATACAACTTATGATATATGGCACGACAGAGCAACTTTTCATTTTTTAATCACTAAGGAGCAGGTTGCCAAATACCTGTCAATTGCAAGAAATTTCGTTACGGGTTATATCACAATTGGTACTTTCTCAGATAAAGGCCCGGAAAAATGCAGCGGCCTGCAAATTAAACAATACAGCGAAGCAGCATTAACCTCTGAACTACAAAATGGCTTTGATAAAATACGTTGTATCACGGAAGACCATATTACACCTTTTCATACAAAACAAAATTTTCTTTTTTGTAGTTTTAAACGCCATATCAGTAAATAGTTTAAATAAATAACAGGTAACCAATTTGCTTTCCCATTAGGTACAAGTGGTTTTCAAATACCAATTTGTAATGGTTGAAAAGGCATAACAACCTGTCTTAATGTTCGCTGTACTTCAAGTTGCAAAGAAAAATACCTGGAAGAATGAAATAACATACATTCAAACAACAAACAGAAATTGTTACTACTCTTCAGTTTACACAAAATATTCCATCCCGCAATATTTTTCTACCTTTGCCCTCACAAATTGAATCATTCTTAAAAAATAGTATATGCCCGGTTTTGAATTATTTGGCGATGAAGAAAGAAAAGAAGTGAATGAGGTGCTGGAAACAGGTATCCTGATGCGCTATGGTTTTGATGGCCCGCGGAAAGGAATTTGGAAAGCAAAAGAGCTGGAAACAGCCATTACCCAAACCTTTGGATGCGGCTATGCACAATTAACCAGTAGCGGTACTGCTGCCTTAACTACAGCTATGGCGGCATTGGGTATTGGTACAGGAGATGAGGTGATTATGCCCTCCTTTACCTTTGTAGCCAGTTTTGAAGCAGTATTGAGTGTGGGTGCCATTCCTGTACTGGTAGATGTGGATGAAACCCTTACACTGAACCCCGTAGCGGTAAAAGCAGCCATTACACCGGCTACCAAATGTGTAATGCCCGTGCACATGTGCGGCAGTATGGCCAATTTAGATGAACTACAGCAAATTTGTAAGGCTCACCAACTTATTTTACTGGAAGACGCCTGCCAGAGTATTGGCGGTACTTATAAAGGTAAAGCCTTAGGCACTATTGGCCACGCCGGTACTTTTTCATTCGATTTTGTAAAAACCATTACCTGTGCTGAAGGGGGCGTGGTAATGACCAACGATCATGCCTTGTATGAAAAATGTGATGGTTATACCGATCACGGGCATGATCATAAAGGGGTGGACCGTGGTGTGGATGAACACCCTTATTTGGGTTATAATTTCCGCATTAGCGAATTGCATGCTGCAGTAGGTTTGGCGCAAATTAAAAAACTGCCCCGCTTCTTGGCCATACAACGCAATAACCATGGACAACTGAAAAGTATATTGGAAAAAGTATCGGCCATTCAGTTCAGACAGGTACCTGACCCATCGGGCGATAGCTGTTCTTTTCTCAGTTGGTTTTTACCCACCGAGGCCATTACCAAAGCCGTAGTGGCCGAAATGAAAGCACAGGGTATTGTAGCCGGCAATTTTTACTGGTTCGATAATAACTGGCATTATGTACGCAAATGGCATCATTTGAAAAATATAGCCGCATTAAATCCACTGAATGATGCACAACAAAAAGCATTGCTGCAAATAAAAACGCAGGATTTTTCTGCCAGCGATGCTGTGATGAGTCGTTGTATATCTACTGCTATCAGTATGTTGTGGACACCCGAACAAATTACTGAAAAAGGACAAAAAATGGTAGCTGCCATTGAAAAGGTTTTACAACAACATCAGGTGAACGCTTAAATAAAACAGCATGCCGCAGTTTCCTTTTAAAGGTAGTGTAATGCCCGGATGGCAACGTAAATTATTGTATGCAATTATACTGCTGAATATTGTTTTTTTAGCATTTCAGTTAGCAGTCTATTTAAACAATCATACTAAAAGCAGCAGCATCTTTTATATCGTGTATGCATTGCTGTTGATTGCTTATTGCGTGATACGTTTAAGAACCGGGAAAAAACCACGCCATTATATTGCTGTAGAAGCAGATGGGATGGAGTGGAATTTCCCATTGTTTACTGCTCCGGAAAAAATAAACTGGTCGGCCCTGCAGGGTATTCGAATGGTTGGGAATACCTTAATGCTGTGGCCAAAATCAGGTGAAGCAGTTACCATTGATTTGCAGCAGGGTTTTGATGCACCTGCTATACAATCCATTCAAAGTTGGGTGCAGCAACAGGCAAAGGCAAACCAAATTCGTGTGGGTAACTAATGATTATTTGTTTAATGGAGTTTCCCTTCTAATCGGTCTACATATTGCACACTGCCCAACCGAAACCGCAGGGGTAATTTTGTTTTTCGCTCAAATTTCCATTCTTCACGGCAAAAAAAGGGTAATTGACGGGTATAATGATTGGGTTGCAGGCGGAAGGGTGTTATTGTAGCTGTACTGTCGCTCAATGCAGTTGCAGTAGTAGTTACAGGTGTTTGTGCAGACAGGTATATACTACAAATTAGTATAAAAATTAGCATTAAACCGAATAGTTTCGTAGCCATGATGGGTGCATTGTTCGTAAATTTACGGCGTTATTGTGGATGCTGCAATTTCTGTTGAGCCGAATAGCGAACAGAACTTTGCAGTGTGCGACGCAACCGGTGTAAAATAGTAGTACAGGCGCCGGTAACATACAAATATATTTTATTGAGGAAGAAAGATAGATTATGTCATTAAGTCAGGGTTTACAACAAAAATTATTACAAAAATTATCGCCACAGCAAATTCAGTTGATGAAATTGTTGCAGGTACCTACGGCCTATTTGGAAGACAGGATTAAAGAAGAACTGGAAGAAAATCCTGCGCTTGAAATGGAAGAAAATGAGCATGAAGAAGGGATGGAAGCGGAACTGGAGGATGAGTTTGACAGCAGCAATGAAGAAGATTTTGAAAAAGACGGGAGTGAGGATGAATATGAAAATTTGGATTTGAGTGAATATGTGGCGGATGAAGATGGAGAGATTGCTGATTATAAAATGAAGGATGAAAATTATCCTGAATTGGATGATGGCAAAGTAATACCCATTAAAAGTGAAACCAGTTTTTATGAATTATTGGTACAGCAATTAGGGTTGCTGCATTTAGATGAAAAAGATTACAAGATTGCTGAACAAATTATTGGTAGTTTGGATGATGATGGCTATTTGCGGCGTGAACTTTCGTCAATAGTAGATGATTTGGCTTTCAGGCAAAACATTATAACTACTGAAAAAGAAGTGGAAGAACTGATTAAAAAAATACAGCAGTTTGATCCGCCCGGTGTGGCAGCCCGCGATTTGCAGGAGTGTTTGCTGATACAATTGGAAAGAAAAAAGAATGACGGCAAGTCGGTTACGTTAGCCATAGAAATTTTAAAAAAATATTTTGATGAGTTTACCAAAAAGCATTACGAAAAAATTCAGCGGGGAATGAATTTAACCGATGAAGCATTGAAAGAAGTGATGCAGCAGATTATTAAATTAAACCCCAAACCCGGTGGCGATGCCGGTGAAATGAATAAGGTAGACAGTTACATTATTCCCGACTTTTTTATTTTTAATAATGCAGGCAGGTTAGAGCTAAGCCTGAATAATAAAAATGCTCCCGATTTACGCATTAGTGATACCTATCGCGAAATGATGCGGGAATATGAACGCGGCAGTAAAAAAGATAAACGCCAAAAAGAAGCAGTTTTGTTTATTAAACAAAAAATTGATGCCGCCAAATGGTTTATTGATATGATAAAACAACGGCAGCAAACTCTGGCGGTAACTATGGAAGCGATTATGAACCATCAGAAAGATTTTTTTTTAACGGGCGATGAAACTAATTTAAAGCCCATGATTTTAAAAGATATTGCAGAGAAAACCGGCTTAGATATATCAACCGTTAGCAGGGTGGCCAACAGCAAATTTGTGCAAACTGAATTTGGTACCTACCGGTTGAAATATTTTTTCAGTGAAAGTTTAAGTACCGATAGCGGTGAAGAAGTAAGTACCCGTGAAGTGAAAAAGATATTGAGTGATATGATTGAAAGGGAAGATAAGCGAAAACCGTTGAGCGATGAACAATTAACCGATATGTTGAACCAGAAAGGCTACAATATTGCAAGGCGAACCGTTGCTAAATATCGGGAACAATTGAACATACCGGTAGCTCGTTTGCGTAAACAATTATAAAGTATGACAACAAAAAATATGGATATGGAGGAGCAATTATATACTACCCCTGTAAAAAGTTTATGGCTGGTATTTCCGGCTAAAGTGCTTTCGTATTTATTTCATCCTTTGTTTATACCTACTTACTTTTTTTTGTATTTGGTATATCGGTTTCCTTATCTGTTTACAGATATCAGTGTATATCAGTTAAAATTAAAGGTGTTTAGTACTTTTTGGATGACAGCTTTCTTTCCTGCATTTGCTGTGTTTTTATTGTATAAATTAAAATTTGTATCCAGCATTTATTTGCGAACCGCTAAAGAGCGCATAGCACCATATATGATTACCATGTTTTTTTACTGGTGGATGTATTACCTCAGTAAAAACATGACCAATCAGCCTGAGGCATTGCAGTTTTTTTATTTTGGCATTTTCATCTCAACTTCCATCGGACTTGTGATTAATAATTTTATCAAAATCAGTTTACATGGTATTTCCATGGGTAGTTTATTGGCTGCCATGATATTGCTTTCTTTTTTTTACCAAACACCCATGGGAATGGCCATTAGCATTACTGCGCTTATAACTGGTATGGTAGCTACCAGCCGATTGATTGTTAGCGACCATACCACACAGGAAGTGTATGCCGGTTTAATATTGGGTATAGCCTGCCAATTAATTGGTTACTTTTTTGCGATGTAACCGGGCCACAGCTTTATTTTTAGTTAGCCACGAATTACCCTAATGCACAGGAATGGTGTGGGAGAAAAAATATTCGTGCATTCGCGGCAACATATATTATGCATTGATTGTGGTATAGCCACAAATAACACGAATTTGCACGAAGGGAAGTGTGCAAGAATAAACATAAAATCTCTTGTTAGGCTATCCTTCATATTTTTCAATATGAATGTCTGTGGATTAGGATAAGCGCATGTTTAATCGAAATGATTTTAGGGATATTGTCTCGAATTATATTCGAAGATAAATTGTTGGGATAGTTAGTTTCTTACATTTGAAAACATAAAGAAATTATATGGAAAAAATAATTTACAAAGAAGAAAGCTACAGCATTATTGGGGTATGTATGGAGGTTCACAAATTCTTGGGTGCCGGTTTCTTAGAAATTGTTTATAAGGATGCTTTAGAATATGAATTTAAATTAGCAGGGATTCCATTTGAAAGAGAGAAAGAATACGCTGTTAATTATAAAGATTTCATACTTCCACATAAGTTTTATGCCGACTTTGTATTGTACGATAAAATTATTCTTGAAGTAAAAGGGGTTTCTCAAATTGCAGAAGAATTCACAGCACAATGCATCAACTATCTGAAAGTTTCTTGTAATAGACTTTCATTACTTGTAAATTTTGGAGAAGAGAAATTAAGTTATAAACGAATTGTTTTATAGATTTTTCCGAAATACAATAATTTTTTTAGCCACGAATAACACGAATTTGCACTAAGGGAAGTTTACAAGAAGTATTCGTGCATTCGTGGCAGTAAAAATATCTGTGGGTTATTCATTGGCCACGAATAACACGAATTTGCACGAAGGGAAGTGTGCAAGAGGTATTCGTGCATTCGTGGCAGTAAAAATATCTGTGGGTTATTCATTGGCCACGAATAACACGAATTTGCACGAAGGGAAGTTTACAAGAAGTATTCGTGCATTCGTGGCAGTAAAATTTATGTATTTGTGGCTTGTACCACAATAGTGGGTATCATGGTAATGGTAGATTTCACTGAATTAGAAATTAAACAAGCAGCCTCTGATTTTTGAAGTACCCTTTCTGCTCTTTCCCGGTCTTTTTCATCGGTAATGGTTACCGTGGGTTCTAATACCACTTCACTCATCATAAATTTACCATCTACCTGTTCTAATTTTCCTTTTGACCGGCAACTGAAACCTGTATAGGTTAATTTTGAATTTTCAGCGATGGCCAAGAAAGTAGTCATTAAGCAACTGCTTACGGCTGCCGTAAACAAATGTTCGGGCGACCAAATGCCTGGCATACCTTTCGGAAAATCGGGCGGAGTGGCTACTTCAATACAACTGCCTGCATCTTTGTTTAATTCGGGTGAACACATCACCCCTTTGCGTTCTGAATTCCAGTTCACATCTACCTGATAATAATGTGCTTCCATGGTATTTGTTTTTTATTTTTTAAATTTCTTCTTTACAATTTTCACAATCCATTTCAAATTCCAATGTGCTGTGTCGAATATTTGCATGTTCCAGTTCGTGCCGGATGGCTTCTTTTATGGTGGTGATGGTAGCAATGCTGGCAGAATCTGCCACTACAATATGTGCCGTTAAAGCATTGTAGGTAGTACTGATGGCCCATACATGTAAGTGATGTACACTTAAAACGCCGGGCACGGATTCTATTTTTTTTTGAACATCGGCCAAATGAATGCCTTTGGGTACTGCATCGATCGATAAATTGAAACTGTCTTTCAATAAATTAATGGTACTAAATAAAACAACAATGGCAATCACAATACCAATGACTGCATCGAGCCAATACCAACCAGTATATTGAATCAATATACCTGCAATGACTACACCCAATGAAACCAATGCATCTGCAGCCATGTGCAAATAAGCGCCTTTAATGTTCAAGTCTGTTTCTTTTCCTTTTAAAAATAACAGTGCAGTAGTTGCATTGATCACAATACCAATGCCTGCAACTAATGCCATATTTTCTCCATTAATAATTTCAGGGGTTTTAAAACGGGTAATGCTTTCCCAAATAATAGTTGCCACTGCAATCAACAATATAACGGCATTGATGAGCGATACCAATACCGTAGATTTCCGATATCCATACGTAAAGATTGCTGTGGGTTTGGATTGCGCTAATCGATAGGCCAGCATGGCCAAAAACAAACCGGCTACATCACTCAGATTATGTCCGGCATCCGACAGCAATGCCATAGAGTGATAATAGAAACCGCTGACTGCTTCCACTATTACAAATAAGGTATTCAAAACAATGCCAATCCTAAAAGCCCTATTCAGGTTACTGATGGTATTGGAATGGTGATGCGAGTGATGGTGATGGTCATGCATTTTACAAATGTTTGTGGGTAATGCGTGGCAACTGTATGGTGGTATAAATTTCTGTATTTTATTTAGTGTAATAAAAATTGTTTTGTAAGTAATTTGTAAGTAATATTCATTACCTGTCACCCTTCTCAATGTATAAACTCCAAAAAGTATACAATGCTTTAGTGAAAATTTCATTTTCAATGTATGTGCTGTTTCATCCATTTTGGGATGCATTTTATTGAACCAATCTTATGCAATAATTGATTCTACTGATGATTACACTATACTTTAAATCTTGTAATGGGCGAAAAATATTTTCTTAGTAAGGATTTACTTCCTGCTTTTTCTGGTCTTTTTTTGCCACACTGATTAAAAGTACCGGCAATAAAATTAAATTGGTAAGGGTACCCATTACCAATGTAAAGGAAGTTAACCAGCCCAATACCTGCGTGCCGCCAAAATTGCTGAAACAAAAAATCACAAAGCCTGCAATTAACACCAGCGAGGTATAAATAATACTTACACCGGTGTATCGAATGGTTTGTACAATGGTTTGTTTTACCTGAAAATTATAATGGGGTAACTCTTGTTTGAAATTCACCAAAAAGCGAATGGTAACATCAATTACAATACCCAATGCAACACTGAAAACCAAAACGGTAGAGGGTTTGATGGTAATATTCAGCCACCCCATTAGTCCGGCTGTAATGACTAATGGAATGAGGTTGGGAATTAAAGAGCAGATTAAAATACGCAAGGATTTAAAGAGGATAAACATAGCAAGGGCTATTAATAAAAATGCCCAGAAAATACTGTCTTTTAAACCATTGATAATAAAGCTGGAGCCTTCTAAAAAAGTAACACTGCTGCCTGTAAAAGTGATGGTATAATTGGCCGTATCAAAAATTTGATCCGCCTTTTGTTGAAATTGGTGAATGAGTTGTTGTAATGCAATACTGCCTATATCTTTCATATTCACACTAATCCTTGCTTTCTCTTTTTCTGAATCCATAAAACTGTTCATCAGTTTACTGAAACCGGTTTTGTTATGGGTATCAGTCTTTGTCCTTAAGTAAGGAGCCAAAAAAATCATATCACTTTCATAAGGAACAGTATAACTGGCGCTATCGCCATCAAAATAAGCCTGCTTGGCAAATTTCAATCCTTGCGCAATAGACAGTGGTTTGGCGGTGGCCGGATTTTGGGCAATGTACTGCGAGAATACATCTATTTTTTGCAATGGCCGGGTAGAGCGGACTAAACCCATTTTCTTTTTGGTATCTACAATAATTTCCAAGGGCATAATACCTTTAAAATTGTTTTCAAACCATTTCAGGTCGGTGTATATTTTATCTTTTTTAGGAAGGTCATCCACAATATAACTTTCACTTTTTAATCGGAAGATGCCTGCAATGGCAAACAAAGTAACTGCAATGGTTACGGCATATACCCAACGAGAATGGTAAAGCGCCCAACGTTCAATTCCTACCAATATTTTTTCTAAAATTTTATTATCCAAATAGCGCACATGTTTGGCTTGTGGTGCGGGTAAAAAACTGAGTATAATAGGAATAAAAACCAAAGAAATAAAGAACAAGGCCATGATATTAATACCGGAAACCACGCCAAACTCTTTCAACAACTGACTTTTGGTAAGAGCAAAAACAGCAAACCCAATGGCGGCAGCTAGATTGCAGAATAAGGTAACAATACCCATACGGCCAACCATTTGAATCAGTGCCTTTTCCTTATCGCCTGTATCTCTATAGGCCAAATGGTATTTATTGAGAAAATAAATGCAATTGGGAATACCAATTACAACAATTAAAGAAGGGATTAAAGCTGTTAATAAGGTGATTTTATAACCTATTAAAACCATGGTGCCGAGTGTAGTAATCACCCCGAAGCCAACTACCAGTAAACTCATAATAGTTGTGCTTAATGAGCGGAAGAACAGGAATAATGTAATGGCAGAAAGCAAAAATGAACCATAAATAAACCAGTTCATTTCCTGTTTAATGCGATTGCTGATGATGGTTCTAATATATGGTAATCCACTTAAATATGTTGCAATACCGGTTTGTTGTTGAAAGGCATCTACCTTATTCTGTATGCGCTGAATTAAAAAAGTGCGGGCCTTGCTGTTAACGGAATCATTATTCAGCGTAACGGCCATTAAATAAGCATGGGTTTCCGGATTATACAACAGATTGCGATAAAATGGCAGGTTATTGAATTGGTTTTCATCCTTTGTTAAGGCATCTTGTGTGGTATAAGGATAATGAAATATTTTTTTTGGAACTAAGGCTTCCGTGACACTGTCTTTTACAAGATTAAAAGCGTCGGGAATGCTCAAAACATTTTGTACTGCCGGAATGGTTTTTAATGCTTTGCCTAAGTGAGTTGTTGCATTAAAAAGTTTTGGGGTATAAAAAGCACTGTCTTGTATGCCAATCACCATTATGCCACCATCACTGCCAAAAGTTTTTAAAAATGCTTCATATTCCTTATACTTTTGGTTATTGGTGGGAATGGCTTTGGTAAAATCATAACTCAACTGCACTTTTGAAGCCTGCCAGCCCATAAAGCCAATTACTAACAACAATACAAATAACAATACAATTCTATACTTAATAATAAACTTACCTAATGAGTACCACATGTGGTTTGGTTTGATGATTTCCGGTTCTGCAAATAAATAAAATAAAACGCAGAATGAAACTTGTAGTACAATATTTACATGACTTGTAGCCATTTAGATACACTTTGATTAAAATATAGAAATGATAAACTTTCGTTAAAAGACGTTTGTATATTAGTGTTGCAATTCCAATTTTCTATGAAGAGTACCACACGCATAATGCTATGGGTATTTGCCACACTTGGAGGATTTACCCAGGTACAATCACAAACCAGTGGCTTATGCAACAGCGCAGCTTTAAAGCCTGTGTTTATTCAGGATTTTGGAACTGCAAGTTCTCCAACTGCTACTTCAGAGGCTGCTCCTGGTTCAACCAGTTATATTTATGGGAACGTGGGTACCGATGGGCATTATATTATTACACCATTAGTACAAAATGCCCATAAAAGTGACTGGGCAATCGGTGGCGACCACACTGGTAATACCAATGGTAATATGTTTTTAGTGAATGCCGGAGGTAATAATTCCATTTATTTCAGAGATACCGTTAGTAACTTATGTGATGGCTCTGTTTTTAACTTTTCAGCCTGGTTAGCCAACGTTAACTCTCCAAATACACAAACAGTTTGTGGATCAGGACTGGTTTATGCCAGGGTAATTTTTAATGTAAAGGATTTGAATGGGAATATTTTAGGTACCATAACAACCGGTAATTTGCCCTTGTCTCCCACAGCCGGTCCATTAAACTGGAACCAATACGGCTTTCAGTTTGCTTTACCTGCCGGAATGAATACGTTAGTGTTAGAAATGGTAGACTATTATGGAGGCGGTGCACAATGTGGCAATGATTTGGCATTGGATGATATATTATTTACTGCCTGTACCCCCAACGTAACAGCCAATATTACAACAGCAAATTCGGTTTGTGTGGGTAGTACAGCCAATATAGTGGCTTCCTTGGTCAACAATCCTTTCACAGCACCTGCTTATCAATGGCAAAAAAGTACGGATAATGGTACTACCTGGAATAATATTGGTGTGCCGGTAAATACCAACAGTCTTACTATTAATAATGTGCAATTATCAGATAGTGGGTTATATCGGGTATTGGTTGGCCCTAATGCAGCCAGTTTAAATAGTGCATCTTGTATTACAGCTTCCAATAGTATACAATTATCTGTTCATCCCATTCCCATAGTAAGTGTTCAGTCCAATAGCCCTTTGTGTGCCGGGGGTACACTTTTTCTTTCTTCAACAGTTAATGGGAATAACAATTTTGTAAATAATAGTAAAAAGAATAACAATGACAACGACGACAATGATAAATCAAAAAATAATCATTCTAATACTTACTCATATCAGTGGAATGGTCCGAATGGATTTACTTCAACCTTAGCGAACCCCTCTATTGCTAATGTTACCACTGCAGCAAGTGGTAGTTATTTGCTAACACTTACCGATAACTATGGGTGCAGTAACACTGCACAAACTAGTGTTACAGTAAACCCATTGCCTGTTATTGCACCTATTACCGGAGATTCCGGTACTTGTGCCGGTAGCACAGTTCAATTGACTACCACAACAAAAGGTGGTGTTTGGAGCAGTAGTAATACTTCAGTAGCAACGATTGATAACAGTGGGAAAATCACCGCCATTGCAGCAGGCACTACCACAATTACTTATACCATGACCAATCAGTATGGTTGTAGTGTAAGTGTGGGCAAATCATTTACTGTAAACAGTGTGCAAATGTTGCCCGCAGTTGCCACTTGTAACAATGGTACCATTAAGTTTAGTAATACCCCTTATATGCCCACTTATGGAAGTAGTTCCGGAATCTATTTATGGACGGTAACCGGTGGTGGTACTAACTATGTAGCCGGTACTTCCAATACCAGTCGTTATCCACAAATTAAATTTGATGACAATTCTATTGATACGGTTACGGTAGCCTATACCGTAAATGGTATTACCTGCAGTAGCACACAAATTATATATATCCGTTCTACCATGCCCATTAGTGGTGGGGCAGATACACTTTGTGCCGGCACTACTGCAACATTTGTAAATCCGGTACCGGGCGGTACCTGGAGTTCATCTAATACAGGAGTAGCCACTGTTAGTCAGGCAGGCATTGTAACTGCAATTGCTGCAGGAACAACCACTTTAAGTTATACTAATGCATGCGGACAAACTGTAACAAGAAATATATTGGTTCAGGCTAAGCCGATAGTCAATCCTATTCAAGCATCGGCAAATGCGGTTTGTATGGGAAATACTTTAACCGTCAATACAACTTCCGTAGGTGGTGTTTGGATGAGTAGTAATACACAAGTGGCAACCATTGATAGTATCACCGGCGCGGTAACCATACTCCAGCCGGGTACTACTACCATTACCTATACCCTTCAAAACAAATGTGGGATTGCCAGTCAATCCATTACCATTACTGTCAATCCCTTACCCACAGTACAACCCATCAATACAGGAAGCGGACAGGTATGTGCTGGCAGTAGTGTGACTGTAACAGATGCCACC
>JABAOF010006476.1_pt1 | contig 37053 bp, 35 predicted proteins | sample 7062171 | NCBI WGS metagenome assembly JABAOF01 (sample SAMN14538628, study PRJNA623070) | marine sediment metagenome | biome: marine biome [ENVO:00000428]; feature: marine pelagic biome [ENVO:01000023]; material: deep marine sediment [ENVO:00002113] | place: India: Gulf of Khambhat ...
CACCTGGTTCACACTCGTATCCACGATCACCCATTTTCCATCATCTGGAAATTCTTTGACGACTCCAACTCGGCCTAGCAGGACGGTGGCATTTGCGGTTATCCATTGACCGGGCTCTAGAATCAGTGTGGGCTCAATTATGCCATGTTCCCTAGCTTTTTCTTTCATAGTGGAAGTGACCGTTTTAGCATATTCATCGATAGAAGGTGCAACAGCATACTTCTTACCGGGGCCATATCCTTCTGCTCGGCTATTGACCCAGCCGCCGCCAAGATCGATATACTGCGGTTCCCATCCCAGCCTACTTTTTATTTCTCCAGCGAAATCCATAATTTCCTCAACTGCTTCTCTGCAGATCTCGGTCTCTGTGTAGCCGCCTTTATGATGCTGAAATCCAACCAGCTGCACGTTTTTCATGTTTAAGGCTCTTTCGCATGCTTTGAAAGCATGGCCAGTCCAAGTGCTCATCCCCGCCATCGTTTACCTTATGTTCACAGCAAACTAACACTCTAGAATATCTCGATTTGAAGGCTTGATCAAACTGCCTATAGTTCGATCTAATAGTGTTTTCGGAAGTAACAAAAAGAGGAGTACAGTATTTTTCTGCGAGATCAACGGCGTCCCAGCCTTCTATTTCTAGATGACCGCTCCTATTAACGGTCATATATTCGCCGAATCTAAAGTGCGGTATCTTACATCACCCCTAATTTCATGTTCTTTAACAACCTTCATAACCCATTTCCTAGTGTTAAATCACCACACTTTCATCATAAAACATTCAAGGATTGAGCTAAAGGCTTAAGGAGAGAATGCTTTTTTCATTCTTATAGTTTGGAAAATTATTGAATAGATGAAAAGTTAGGAAAAGGTGCGCTCTATGAGATTGTATATGGTGCAGCATGCAGAAGCTAAAAAAGAGGATGAGGATCCAGCTCGACCTCTCTCCCAAAAAGGATGGAAAGACATAGAAAGAGTATCAAATTTTCTAAGAGGAAAAGGAATTAGAGTATCTAGAATTCTCAATAGTGGAAAGCTACGGGCTAAACAGACAGCCGAAAAATTGGGCGAAGCAGTTCATTCCTCAGAAGGTGTTAAGGAAACCGATGGGTTGTCACCTTTAGATGATCCTTCCATATGGGAAAAGAGATTGAAAGATGAAACCAAAGATGTTATAATTGTTGGCCATCTGCCACATCTCAGTAGACTCACAGGTCTTCTGCTCATAGAGAACCCAAATCGGAATTTGGTGGGTTTCAAAATGGGTGGAATAATTTGTTTAGAGAGAGACGAAACAGAGAATTGGTTGGTAAGCTGGATGATAACACCTCAGATTCTATGAATAATATGAGCGACCAGGTCTACGCAACGCCTTCAAGAAAAGCCTTCACATTTTTCCCTAAAACCCGGTGGTTATAGCCGCCTTCCAAGACTGCAAATCGTCTTCCACTACACTCCTCTTCTGCACAGTCCTTTATTATTTCCCCGATTTTATTATAATCCTCTGTTTTCATCATCCCACCCCAATCCTCTATATGTCTGTCAAAGCCGGCGGATACCGCTATCATCTCGAAATTCTTCTTTGCTGTTAAATGATCGGAAAGAGCCTCTAAGCTCCTTGTGCTAGGGATGTGGAAATACGAAACTAGTGGCGTCTCGGCAAAGATGCTAGCCGTTCCATCTCCGTAGTGTAGATCGAAATCGATTATAAGTGCCTTACTTATTCTTCCACTTTTCCTGAGCCTTTCAACGGCTATAGCTATGTTATTGAAATAACAGAACCCCCAACTTGAGTCTCTGCTTGCATGATGACCTGGCGGCCTAATCAAGCCAAAAGCGGGCTCTTCAAAAGCAATCTCAGCAGTCTTTATCGCCCCTCCCACAGCAATCATCGCTACCTCATAGAGTCCGAGACTTCTGACATAACCTATGTGGTTTTCACTGTGAACCAATGTTAGATCATCTTCGTCCGCCTTAACTGCTGTAACAAAATCAAAGTATCCATGAAGCTCGTTGTAAACACTTTCGATTCTTCCCTGCTTCGCCGCCGGATCGCCGGAGTACACCTCTCTGCATTTTTCATGATAGATTACTTTCATAGAAACCCAGAAACCTCGTCTCTCAATTAAAATTTTCTACTTTGAATACCGACATGGATTCCATTACATCAAGAATTAGAGGTGACTATTCTCATCTTCAGACTTCCTCAGATGATTCTAATTAAAGGTAAAGACTAAAGATATGGCGATATTTAATAAAAGTGAGGTGGAAAATTTGACTACGAAGGGAGAAGAATATTATTGTGAAATATGTGGTAACAAGGTACAGGTGTTAGAAGCAGGCGTTGGAACCCTAGTTTGCTGTGGACAAAACATGATCCTACAATGACTTTACCGCGAAACTCAGAATATTTCCTTATTCTTTTTTTGGATATCTTCAGGTCCAATGGAATGAGAACTATAGTCAAAATCAGCCAACGGCTAAAAGGAGACCTCTTAAATCCAACTCAGGCACCATGGGAAAATATTTAAAGGAGTGCCACACGGGATACCGTTGGAATGGAGCTAAGCAACAAAGACGGAGAATTCCTAGTCAAACTCGCGAGAAGAGCCGCCGAGTCTCATCTGAAGGAGGGAAAAGTAATTAGACCCCCTAAAGAGATACCGTCTCACCTGCTCGTGAAAGCCGGAGTCTTTGTTACCATTAACAGCGTAACACCGTCGGGTAAGATGCTGCGGGGCTGCATAGGCTTACCAAGCCCAATCAAACCCCTTGCCGAAGCCGTTATCGAGTCATCTATAAACTCGACCGTACGTGACCCGCGCTTCGCACCCATGAGGCCCGAGGAACTCGACAAGGTTGTCTTCGAGGTTAGCGTGCTCACTCCGCCAGAGTTGTTGGAGGTGGAATCTCCTCTTGAATACCCCAAGAAAATCGTCATTGGCAGAGACGGGCTCATTATGGAAAAGAGGTTTTATGGGGGGTTGCTGCTTCCCCAAGTCCCGGTGGAATACGGCTGGGATACCGAAGAATACCTAAACCATTTGTGCATGAAAGCCGGTCTAACTCCCGACTCATGGATTTCAAGGGAAGTGAAGATCTACAGGTTTGAGGCCATAGTCTACGAGGAAGAGAAACCACATGGGGAGATCGTGAGGAAGCCCCTATCGTGAATCAGAATGGAGAAGATCATATACATAGCTGTAAACGGCATAGGGCTGGGACATGCAGGTAGAAGTGTCGAGATCGCCAATACCTTGGAGATCAAAGGTATATCCGTCGCATTCTCCTCCTACGGCGAGGCTGTAAGATACATCTCGGAGCGAGGCTACCTATGCCACGAGGTCCCGACGTTTCATCTCTTCTGGCGAAGTACTGGCGAGATGGATCTTAGGGCATCCCTCCGATATCTCCTCTCCTCATCCCATCTGGCCGTAATGAATCAGATCAGGGAAGAGGTGAGGTTGATGAGGAGACATCGCCCAGCATTGGTTCTCTCTGACGCTAGGGGCTCGGCTATAATAGCAGCGAGGCTCCTTGATCTGCCCGTCTTCACCCTCACAAATCAACTAGTCACCTATTCTCCCGTGAATGATAATAGGTTAAGTAAGATGGTCAACTTCCTCTCACCTTTATTCTTTCCGAAGCTTTGGGGTCTCTCCACCCATGTCTTCATCCCCGACTTTCAACCTCCCCATACTGTCTCTCAGAGGAACATCGAACCAGGTCTTAGATACCTCGACAGCTACTCCTTCGTGGGACCTCTGTTGAGACAAAGTCAAGGCGATGCCTTTGGGAAACAGCTGATTGAAATATTAGGAGACGAATCCAAACCTCTGATCTACGCCTCGGCAAGTGGCCCAGCTCCTGACAGGAAATTTTTCACGAACCTTCTAAAAGGTGTCTTGCCCCACCTCACCGATGATTTCAACGTAGTTTTCTCCTTGGGAGAACTAGGGGGCGCTACTAAACCAAGTTGGACAAATGGTGTTTTGATGTTTGACTGGTTGCCTCAAAGGCTGGAGATGATGCGACTTGCAGATGTTATTATATCGAGAGCTGGAAGGACGACTATTAATCAAGCCATCACATACCAGACACCCCTCCTTTTAATACCGGCCGCGAAACAGACCGAACAAGAGGAGAACGCAAAAAGGATTTCGGAGCTAGGTATAGGCCTATCCCTCGATCAAGAGCAACTTTCGGGAGAGACTTTGATCATCGCCCTCCGAGAGATAATGAATAACCACAACCTCTATCTGAACAACCTCAATTTCCTCTCCGAGAAGGCACGGGAGTTGGGAGGAGTCGAAGGCGTGGTAGATTTGTTACTTCAGTGGCTCTGACTTCTAAGTGTTGCATAAATACTTTGAATTCCTTCCATAAGTTAAATCATAGATTCGAAGTATCAAAAGTCGTGAGATCAATATGTACATAGTGATCATGCCCAAACTGGACCTAGCTATGGATAAGGGCGTCGTGCTGGAGTGGCGCCGAAGCGAGGGAGATACCATCAAGAAGGACGAGGTTCTAGCCGAGATCATGAGCGAGAAGACAACCTACGACCTCCCGTCCCCCGCGTCAGGAACCCTTTACAGGTTGACAGTACCCATCGAAGTGGAAGTGTCCGTAGGACAGACGATCGCAGTAATCACGGAGCCCGGTGACGACCCCAAAGCCGTCGAAAAGGCCGTTAAAAAGGCAGAGGAGGCCTTTAGAGCGATCAGGGAGCCTAAGCTCGAGGAGCTCAAGAGAGTCGTGGATGTAAGAGTTGAAAAGCCCCGAAAGGCTAAGAGGATGAGAATCTCTCCCCTAGCGAGGAGGTTAGCCCAAAAACATAAAATAGACATCGCAAAGATCAGCGGTACGGGACCTGGTGGTAGAATCGTCAAGGATGACATCCTGAGAGCAGTGGAGGCCAGACCTCCCACTGAGCCTGAGTTACCTGAGAGAAAGTTTCACGTTATACTCCTGAAGGGAGTTAGGAAAGTCATCGCCGAGCGCATGGTCTACAGCTACAGGAATGTTCCCCACGTTACCATAACCATGGAGCTTGACATGTCAGAGACGATCAAGACTCTTCAAGTCCTCAAGGCTAAGAGTAACAAAGATATATCCTACAACGCGTTCTTCACCAAGGCTGCCTCAGAGGCCCTACTCGAGTATCCAATCGTCAACTCTACTCTGGAGAACAATCAAATCAAGGTCTTCGAGGACATAAACATTGGGGTCGCAGTGGCCACACAGCGAGGACTGATCGTCCCAGTGGTGCCGAAAGCCGACACAAAGTCTCTGACCGAGCTCACTCAAGCCATCGATGCCTTAGCTGAGAAAGCCAGGGATGATAGACTCAAGATAGGCGATGTGGTAGGCGGGACCTTCACTATTACAAATCTAGGTATGTTCGAAGTTGAGGCCTTCACACCTATTATAACACCTAAACAGATAGCCATCCTCGGGATAGGTAAGATCACTGAGAGACCTGTCATAGCTGATGGAGAAATCCATATGAAACCTATTGTTACCCTAAGCCTATCCTTTGACCATAGAGTCTTGGATGGTGCCCAAGCGGCCCAGTTCCTGCAGAAGGTTAAGAAGTTCTTAGAAACCACCCACAAGTCTTGAGGCGAGGCAATTGACAACTCGAAAATCCGCTGAGGTCGTGGTGATAGGTGGAGGCCCCGGAGGATATGTGGCCGCCACCCGTGCTGCACAACTGGGGATGGATGTGGTTCTCATCGAGAGGGATAGGATCGGCGGCACCTGCCTAAACAGGGGCTGTGTACCTATCATCTATCTGCAGAGGCAGGCCAGGCTGTTCTCGAGAATGAAGGATGCAGGTAGATGGGGTATAAGAGCTAAGCCTTCGCTGGACTTCGGTTCGATGATGAAGGGTAAGGATGAGGTCGTCGACGACATAGTTAGGGCGATGAATGTGACTCTGAGGAAAGAGGGTGTGAAGCTAATAGAAGGGGAGGCATCCTTCCTCGAACCTGGATCGATCGAGGTCTCGAAGAGGGCAGGCGACAAAGAAACCATAGAATATGAGAAGGCGATTATCGCCACGGGCTGCCGGCCAGACACGGAACGTCTAGAAGCATCCAAAGACAACGTCATAACGACCGACGAGGCGCTCGAGCTGAGGGAGGTCCCTAAGAGCATAGCCGTAATAGGAGGCGATTCGATCAGCACATCCTTGGCCTCCATCTTCATGGAGCTGGGATCTCAAGTAATTCTCCTTGTAGAAGAAGAGCATATATTACCCGATGAGGACGGTGAGATAGCTGTCTATCTGCAGGAGACTCTTAAGTCGAGGGGCTTAAAGATCTTTACAGAGACCCAGGTGGAGGCTGTCAGCAGCATCAACGGCACAAGAAAGGTTTCTCTGCTCACATCACCTTCTAGAAGTGAGATAGCGGCTGAGAAGGTTCTTCTCTGCCATCGAACCCCCCTAATAGGAGGGCTGGGACTAGATCGGATAAATGTGAAAACCAAGCAGGGTATCCTTGTAAATGATAAAATGGAAACAACTGAACCCGGAGTCTACGCCGTTGGTGACGTACTGGGTAGACACGCATTGGCCCACGTCGCCTTAGCTGAGGGAATGGTTGCGGCCGAGAACGCTGCAGAGGAAGAGAAGACAATGGACTATAGGATCATTTCTCAGTCGGTTCACTCTATACCTGAGCTGGCTGGAGTTGGGTTGACTGAGAAACAGGCTAAGGATCAGGGGTACAGGGTTAAGGTGAGCACCTTTCCTTTCTCACAGAACACCTTGGCTAAAACAGTGGGGGAGACCGAAGGTCTTATCAAGGCCGTGGCCGACAGGGAGAGCGGTGAGGTGCTGGGGGTACACATGGTCGGTTTAGACGTCTCCAACCTGGTGGCTGAGTGCGCTCTCGCCATCAAACTTGAGGCCACCATCGAAGATATTGCGCAACTGATACATGTCCATCCCTCAAAGGCTGAGGCGGTCAGAGACGTTTTCTGGAAGATGTACAGGGCATTACACTATAAATGACTCAAGGGAGTGATGGCTTGGAGACTTGGAGGCTCCTCAACTTGGAGTATCCGGATCCCTATAGGAATATGGCTGTTGAGGAGGCCATCTTATTAGCTGTTGAAAGAGGCTGGGCACCGAATACCCTCCGGTTTTGGAGGAACCGGAACGCGGTGGTAATGGGCCACTTCCAGAGTGTGGCGTCGGATGTCAACGTGTCGGCCTGCATAGAGTATGATACGGCAATCGTAAGAAGGTTCACCGGAGGAGGAGCTGTTTATCATGACCTTGGAAATCTTAACTGGACTCTCGCCGTGAATAGGATTCACCCCTTGATCCCAGCGACCTCCCTCGAATTCTTTAGAGTCTTCGGCCAGGTCATTACCATGGGATTAAGTAACATTGGAGTAGAGGCAGAGTTTTGTCCCCCTAACAGCATTTTGGTTAACGGTGGAAAGGTCTCTGGGCTCGCGGCTTGTGTGAAAAGAGCTGCTTTCCTATGTCATGGAACCCTCTTGATTGGCACCGACCTGATCGTCCTATCCAGGGTTTTGAAGGTTCCGAAACAGTCATCCAAATTTATAGATGAAAAAAGATCGGTAAAGAGTAAGCCTTCAGAAGTGACATCCCTTGACCAAGAGAGCCGCCGACAACTAGACCTATCGGTTGTAAAAGAAGAGCTTGTCAAGAGTTTTGAAAAAGCCTTAGACATTAAGTTAAAGAATATGCCGCTTACAGAGGAAGAGTTGATCCTCGTGAAATCCCTCTGGGCGGAGCGATACGGGAGAGTCGAGTGGAATCTAGGTAGGTGACTTCCCTAAAGCTTTATCATCTCTATCTTCATGACGGCTTGCTTTATGTCTTCTTCTATATCGATCTTCTCTTCCTCTCCTTCTATGGTTGCAAGATCGCTCCTAGTGGCCGGCTTGTTGGGCAAGATGTCACAGTATCCCATGTCAACAGCGGCAGTCTTATAGACATCTATCCTTTTCGCTATCTCGTGAATCCTCTCCTTAGAGAACCCCGCTAGAGGCCGATAAAGAGGCAAGTGGGTTGCCTGGCTTAACACATAGAGGTTGTCCACCGTCTGAGAGGCCACCTGCCCTATGCTCTCGCCTGTGACAATGCCCTTTGCCTCCACTCCCCTGGCGTAATGTGTTGCAACCTTGTACATGAGCCTCTTGCAGAGGACGCAGATGTATCTTTTGTTGGCCCTCTCAACGATCTTCTCCATGATCTTCCCTACCTTAGACACGGCCAGATTCAAATTTGGATAAAGCACAAAGTCTCGTAAGGCCAGGAGAACGTCCACGGCCTTCACCAGGTTGCAGCACCCCACGAAAGGTGACTGATCTATGAATAGGGGATAGATCCTCACGCCTCTGGTCATGACGAGCCATGAGGCGACGGCGCTGTCTGTTCCACCTGAAAAGAGGGAGACCATGGGGCCTTGGGCCCCTATAGGGTAACCTCCCTCACCCTCATATCTCTTGCTGTAAAACAGGGAATGCTCCTTATCTACTTCCACGAAGGCTCTGATGTCCGGCCGAGTCATCTTTACCTTCGTTGTTATCCCTCTCCTGCCGCACTCCTCAAGGATCCTTCTGCCAATCAGTGAAGAGATCTGGAGAGATTCGTAGGGGAGATCCTTCTTTCTCCTATGGGTCTCCACCTTGAAAGTCTTTCCTTCTAGTTGGGGGGCCAGTCTTTCCGCCACCAAGTACGAGAGTTTGTCTACGTCGGGTTCGCCTGGTATTATGTGGCAGTAGGCTGTGAATCTTACGCCAGGGATATGAGATAGGAGTTCGGCGGCGTTATTCTCCTTCGTATATACGAGGATTCTGTTCCAAGAGGTCGATAATTCGTTGTATTTCAGTCCCTTCCACTTAAGGGCGTATTCTATGTTCTTTGTTAAGAGTCTGAGAAGCCTCCTTCTGACCCTCTTGGTTCTCAAACCGATCTCGGAAAAGGCGATGAGAACTCCCTCTCTCTCCAACTCCTCCCACCATTCTTTAGAGTCAAACTTGGTTGCAGTTCTCGAATTCTAATTAGTTAATCTAACTCAACCTATGTGAAATTCAGCTATAAGACCTTTCCCGTAAACTTAAATCTTCTCTTGTCGATGGTATAATTTATCTTAGGGATCTATGAGGAGTCGATGACGCTGAGAAGTTGGCTGGAATACAGAACAATAATGGCTACGCAGGCCGAGAACAGAGAGGAAGACGAGGTCGTACGCCTAATAGGCTGGGTCGCCAACAAAAGGGAGCACGGAAAGAAAGTCTTCATCACGCTTAGGGACCGCAGTGGATTCATCCAGTTGGTCGGAGCTCCTCCAACCAGCCTTCCCGAAACCCTTAATCTTATGAAGGAAGCTGGCTTAGAGTCCTCAGTGGCCGTTGAAGGCCTCATAAAGAAGGACCCAAGGGCCCCGGGCGGGGTAGAGGTCCACATTAGGAATTTCAGAGTGGTGGCCGAAGCGTCTCCCTGGCCCGTAACGCTGTCAGCTTTGAAGTCTCCGGGCTTTCTCTTCGATATGCGCCATCTCACACTTCGTGGTAGAAGGTCTAGGGCGATGATGTTGATTAGGGCTGAGCTTCTTAGGGCGGCCCAAGGTTACTTTGAGGGCAACGGCTATGTATGGTTTCAGGGTCCCACCTTCATAACCTCAGCCTGCGAAGGGGGATCCACCCTCTTCAATGTAGAATACTTCGGGAGAAAAGTCTACCTCACCCAGAGCGCTCAGCTATACGAGGAGGCTGCTATCTGCTCCCTCGAGAAGGTTTATGTCATCCAACCCTCCTTCCGATCCGAGAAGTCGAGGACGAGGAGGCACCTCACCGAGTATTGGCACATCGAGGCTGAGGCTGCTTTCGCGGAACACGAAGATATCATGGATGTTGAGGAGGCCCTGGTCCACCACATGGTCTCCAAAGTCGCAAAGAATAGACAAGAGGAGCTCTCAACCTTGAAGATAAAGGATCTAGAGCCGCCCTTGAGACCCTTCGCTAGAATAACCTATGACGAGGCCTTAGACATCCTGAGGAGAAAAGGAATAGCAATGGATTGGGGGGAAGACCTAAGCACCGAGGCCGAACGAGTACTCTGCGATGAGTTTGAGCAACCCTTCTTTGTCACGGCATACTCCACCAAAGCTAGGAGCTTCTACCACATGCCGGATCCCCAGAGACCCGAGATAACCCTCTCATCAGACCTAATTGCTCCGGGCTATGGAGAGATCACTTCGGGAGGCCAAAGGATCCATGACTATGACCTCCTCCTCTCGAGGATCCTTGACCAGGGTCTCGACCCTGAAGAGTACAGGTGGTATCTAGAGCTGAGACGCTATGGGCTACCACCTCACTCAGGGTTCGGGCTTGGACTTGAAAGAGTCATTTCTTGGATACTTCGCCTCGAGCACATACGTCAGGCCATATACTTTCCTAGAACGCCCTCCCGAACCTATCCATAGCTACATAAGAATCCTAGCTTGGAATTTTTTCATATATAGCGGTGGGGAATATTATTTGAGGGTTTTATTCGGAGTGGACACATAGTGAGTTCTCCTAACGAGGACAGTGAACAGGAGAAAGAGCTCGACATCCTTGTCCTTGACGGGGTGGGGCCGGCGACCAAGCAGAAACTCAACTCTGCCGGAATATACACCGTTCTCGACTTGATTGTTCACTCCCCTAACTACCTTCTCGACGTTCTAGGCGGATCTATGGACAAGGTTATTCAGCTCCAGAGAAAGGCTCGTGTAAAGTTGGCTGAATATGGACTCATCCAGCAGGACTTCGTATCTGCCGACCAACTCTATGAGAGGAGGAAAAAAATCTCATACTTGACCACAGGATCCAAGAACCTGGATAACCTCCTCATGGGAGGCGTAGAGACCCAAGCCGTCACAGAGTTCTATGGGGAGTTTGGGACAGGGAAGACCCAGATCTGCCACACCCTGGCAGCCAACGTCCAACTACCCCCTGAACAAGGTGGACTCGGAGCCCCAGCCATATATATCGACACCGAAAAGACGTTTAGACCTATGCGGCTTAAGGATGTCGCCGACGCGAAGGAAATGAACCCCATAGACGTGATGAGAAACGTCCATGTTGCTGGAGCCCTCAACTCCAGCCACCTCCTGTTGCTGATAAGAAACGTGGGGCAGAAGATCCGTGAAACGAAGGCGAAGCTGCTGATCGTGGACTCAGCTATAGCCCTCTTTAGGGCTGAATACATTGGGAGGGGGCAGCTGGCCGAGAGGCAACAACTTTTAAATGTCATGATGCACGACCTCGTAAGGGTCGCGGAGCTACACGACATCGCCGTTGTTATCTCGAACCAGGTCCAGTCGGCACCCGACATCTACTTCGGAGACCCCACTAGACCCATCGGTGGACACGTGGTAGCCCACGCGGTCACCTATCGCATTTATCTAAGGAAGGCGAGGAATGCGAGGGTAGCCTCCATCGTCGATAGCCCTCATCATCCCCCTGGAGAAGCCGTCTTCCTCATAACAAAGGGAGGTATAGAGGACGCCGAGTGACTTTCCCGAGTAAGGCATATAAGGCAGGCAACTAAGATAGAGCATTAGACTAGGAGTGGGGGATGGGAGGTGAGGAGATATCTACACATATTAATCTCCTTAATCCTCTTGGCATCTCCCTTGTGGGCCTCATTGAGACCCACTCTAGCCCAGACAGATTGGCAGTACAGCGAGAGAATAGACTTTTATTTTGCAGGCGAGTCAGGCCTCTGGATCGTCAACCTTACAGGCGGGAACATCACTTTTTTTGACCTCGACCACTCGGCCTACCCATACAACCTAATCGAGAGGCTGGAGCTAACTCTCTTCTACCAGGATACATGGAACGAGACCTTCAACTTCTTCCGGGACGACGTGCTATACGACACTCGTCTACCAGAGTTCACAGCGGATTCGGCCACCCTCTCCTTAAAAATTAGCGAGGCTGTGACCCCTGATGCTGCTCGGAAAGCTGTGGGAGAGATCTCAACAGCTCTCTCGGATGGCCTATACCTGGCTCTCACCGATACGAGAGAGCTCTCTGGCAACACCTTTGAGCTGGTCTCTCCTATCTCCCCAACGCAACACTTCAAAAAGATCTGGGGGATGTTTCCCACCTCCCTCGAAGGGTTTCTGGACTCGGTCTCTCCCTCTACACTACTTAACAAGAAAGCCGCCTATGTCTCGGTCACCACCTCGAAGAAGGGGATTTACTATGAAAACTCTATCGTTATAGGCCTGCTCGAGCCGAACCTCGTCTCCAATGGCCAATTTAGACTCGAAGATTCGATTCCTCAGGTCGAAGAGATGAGGTCAAGTCCCTACTCGAACTCCTCTGTCATCAATCTCCACCTTCGAAACGCCTATATGGCTGAGTTTCCAGAGGACGTCAGCGTAACACATAGCCCCGTTGAAGATCTGACAATCATCAAAAAAGAACTGAAGTCGAACGAGACGATCCCAAATCTCGTCTTCACATACAAATATAGTTACCCGATACTGATAGCGGTGAGAGAACCAAGTTCCTTTCTAATAACCCCGGATCAAACGCTTAACGTGACGTTGAGAGTGACCAACATCGGGGAAAACATGGCCGAGGATGTGAAGATCACAGAGGTGGAGTGGTGGGATCCCTCTGATTTCGAGCTAATAAAGGGAGATCTAACGGCTCAATTCCCAACCATTCGCAAGGACCAGACCAAGACCATCAGCTATTCCCTGAATTCGCTCTACACCGGTAAGGTAAAGACAATTACTATTCCGCCCTACGAAGTAACCCATCCTTCGAAAGAAGAAGGAGGGAGGCCTATCTACACCACCTATTCCAACTCCCAGGTTCTGTGGCTAGGTGGAGCCTCCGCACCCACATTAATCGCTCGAATCATAGATGTGTCAGATCCCTCTCCCACAGTTGAGGACGATCTAACCTATTATATACAAATATTTAATGAGGGAACAGCTCCTGCGGAGCACGTCATGATCGAAGAGAGAATCATAGGTCTGTTGGAGCCTGGCGACTCCGAGACCGTGCTAATGAGAACTCGGCCCGTAGACGACACAGATACCAGGAAGACCCTTCACTCGCAAGTGAGTTTTTCCTACCAAGGTGAAAAGCACTATGTGGAGTCTCCTATGTTTGATGTATACTTCACACCCACCGCATCTCTAGGTCCTTCGTTAAACGTGAATCGGCGGGTTTCCCTCGCCCATGAAGGAGAAAAAGAGATGAACCTCACCGTTAGCATCAACCTAACTAACATTGGTAGAGGCTTAGTGGACCGCATCATGATGAACAACCGGTTACCTAAAGAAGCTAGTTATGTAGAAGGGAATGTCTCTTATAATCCCCAGAAGCATGAAGTGACATATACAGGTGTAGACCTCGTGGAGGGGGAGAGCCTCCTCTTCGAATACAGGGTTCTCGTTGAATCAGAGAGCTCCGTTATCTTCCCTGAGGCCACCTTCAGATGTTTCAAAGGAGATCAGTTTCTATCCTATAGGTCAGAAGTCAACAGCCACGTGGACTCTATAAAACTAAAAAGGATTATGGAGGCCAATCAGACGGTGCTTGGGATAAACGCATCCTTCTCTCTTCAGCTTGAAATCTCGGGTGACCTCCCAGTCTACCGTGTCATGGTCTCCCAGCCCCAGCCGTCACAAGCGTCCGTGAAAAACCTCTCCAAAACTAGCTATGAAAAGCTAGGCCCTCAGCAGATGTTGAATCTCCCCTATTTATATGTACCCTCTGGAATTGGCTCCCAAGTGATCCCGAAGGCCAAAGCCTCGGGAATAATAGCTGGGAAAGTATACGAGATATCGGTTCCAAAAGAGCCTATAAAGATATTTAAGGGATTGAAGGCGATAGTCGGCGCACCAAGCATAGTGGAAGAAGATGAATCCTTTAAGCTCCTTGTAACCTTGACCTCCGACGTGGCCGAGGAGATATCCAACATAAGATTCTCCTACGACATACCGGCAGAGGTGGAAATACTCTCTCAGTCGCAAGGGATAAACGACGTCATTACGGATTTTCCCCCTGACGGCACCCTCTCACTTTCAATGGAGTTAATCGTCCAAGAACCCATGAACCTCTCTTTCCCCGCTCCAAGGATCGAATATGAATTCAGGGGACAGAGACTCAACTATGGAGACGTGTTTCTGGGTGAGGAGTTGCAGTTCCAGATCCACATCACGGAGAACCTACTACAGAGATACGGATATGCCCTGCTCATCGCTTTAGTGACTGGTGTGGGGACTGTAATATATATCAGACGTACGGTTTCCTCTCCTCCGGAGAGAGGGAGAGTTGGCGGAGAAGACTAGAACTACACTCATCTTGATTCTCAAAGCCTTATGAAAATCCTCGAAGTCTGAATGTACAGTGCTAACCATATTAAGGGGGTGTTCCTTTGCTGTGTTATTTTCACCTACGTCATAATTTTTAGCTTTCACGAATTGTTTAAACATACTATCTAAATCAAGAATCTCTACATAACAGCGTACCTACCTTTTGATGGGATTAATAATCTCCATTTTTCGCTTATATCTAAATGCGGATTTTACGGGAGGATCCTTCTGTGTATATGTCCACATCTAAGACACGTAACTGCGATATGCTTTTCCCTCTTAGTCCTGACCCTGAATCGGGCTGTAACACCAGGAATGAGGACTCGCTTGCAGCCCCTGCATATGAAGTGCTTCATTCTCTTGGTTATCCTAACCCTGCTCTTCATCGATAGACCTCGAGCCAACTCGACGTATCTATCAGCTAGTTTTAGGTTTCCCCCATGATTCAGGGACAAGGTCATCAGCTTCATAAGCTCCTCTGCAACAGATCTCTTGTCGATGCGCCTCCTCTTCACTTTAAACCCCAACAGATGCTCAGACACACCATATTATGTATGAAAGGTTAAAAAAATGGAGGTCAATTACCAATCAAAAAGCAAGGCCATGATAGAAATGATCTACCTCTTTATCGTTGAGGCCTCCTTAGAGATCGTCCCTAAGGAGCTCTGGCGTGAGAGGAGCGTGATTAATGAGGCGAGGAGAAGAGGGCGGAAGCCTGGGGAAATGCTTCTTAACATATCAAAGCACTACGCCGCATTAAAAAAGCTAGGAGATTTGGAAAAGCGTGGGAGACCCGATATCTCTCACCTGTCACTTCTCACGGCCCTAGACTCACCTCTAAACCTCATGGGCAAACTTCGAGTCTACCTCCATACCCGGAACGGTGAGATTATCCACGTGGACTCAGAAGTGAACCTTCCAAGAAACTATGAACGTTTCGAGGGGCTCTGCGTAGCCCTTCTGAGAGATGGACACGTGCCAAAAGAAAAACCATACCTAATGGAGGTCGTGAAGGGAGATCTATCCACTATCGTGGATAGGCTTAGATTGAATATGTTGATCGCTCTTTCTGCACAGGGCCGGACGGTCGATCTGCCATGCTTCCTCCGTTCAGCACTAAGGACCCCAAAATTAGGTTTCATGGTAGGCGGCTTCCAACGAGGAGGTTTCTCACCCAAGACAGCGTCTCTGGCAGATGACACCATAAGGTTGAGCAGTTACCCCCTTAGCTCCCATGTAGCTATTTGTAAGATCCTACACGAGACCGAGGAAGTCTTGGAAAGTGGTTCAAGGGCCTCATAGAGGCCAAACACGAATGAATAGTAGAGTGATGACCCGATTAAGAAAGAATCGATGTTGATGTGGTGCGGCCGCCGGGATTTGAACCCGGGTAACAGGCTTGGAAGGCTTCCACTACAACTGTGTCCTAGACCAGGCTAGACCACGGCCGCATTTAGATCTCCTCCATAGCTATACAATCTTTAACATTTATATTCTGTTTCACGGATGAAAGTTCTGTTAAGAACTATTTTTAACCTGTAATAAATTCTGATCGTAAAATGTGGTGGAGATCTGGATTTGTCGAAGTTTGACGTGATCGTTATAGGTGCCGGAGTCCTCGGCGTGAGCACGTGTTACCATCTAAAGACCAATTTCCCAGAGAAAAGGGTTCTATTGATAGATAAAATGCCTGCTGCAGGGCAGGGGAACACCTCTAAGAGTGCGGCGTGCTTCAGGAATTTCTACTATTCATCTACTAACTTCCTCCTCTCCGACGCTTCGATCAACTTCTACTTCCATGTGCAAAACGACCTAGGCTACGATCTTGGCTTAAAGAAGGTTGGATACCTCTTCCTTTTCAGTGACAGTCAGTATAAAGAGATTTCAAGGGTTCTAAAGAAGATGAACCAGATGGAGGTTGAAACCAGGACATATGAGAGATCGGACCTTGAAGAAAGGTTAGAGATCGAAACCGATCTGAGTGCCGACGAGGAAGCTCAGATCATGAAACTAGAAAACGTGGATAAAGGAGTTTTGAACGTAAAGGCTGGATATCTCTCCTCAGATGCTTTGATCAGATTCTTTGAGGAGGGATTTAAGAGGCTGAATGGTGAAACCCTCTACAACACAAGGGCTGAGAGATTAATTCTTGAGTCCGAAGTGCGAATTGGGATCCCTCAAGAACCGCTCGTCTGGCAAGATAAAAGAATAATCGGCGTCTCCACGAACAGGGGCGACTTCTACGCTGAGAAGCTAGTGGTGACCGCCGGGACTTGGAGCAACACTCTCCTCGACCCTGTAGGCATAGATTCCCATGTGAAGCCGAAGAAGAGGCAGGTCTTCGTTGTCAAGGCAACAAATGATAAGTTGAAACACCTGATACACACCAAGGGTTTCAGCGAGGAGAACTGTCTTCCCATTATCATCCCTCCAAACTCGTTCTTTTTCCTTAAACCCATGACCGAGGAAAATGGCTTTTGGATCGTCTATCCAAACTACCTAGGTGTCCCCTTCGAGCTCTTGGATGATCCTCAACCCCACGAGAACTACTTTGTCTATGGTTTGAGACCAGTCCTCACCAGGTACTTCCCCCAATTCACCGGGACAAGGGTCTTCAACATGTGGGCAGGGCAGAGGGAGTGCAGCACCCAAGACCAGTTACCATACGTCTTCGAAGAGGCTGGTGTCGTTTCTGTGAATGGAGCCCACGGCAGAGGCGTAAAGCAAGCAGATTCCATAGGAAGAATAGCGGCTGGGTTGTGTGCAGAACAGGATTATGTAGAGCTCTACAGTGGAATAGAGTTCAGGGTGAGAGATCTAGGGGTCGCAGAGAGGAACGTGGAGAGGGAGGGATTCATCATCTAAGATCGAGTTGTGTATCTTTCGTTTATTAGGCTAGAATGACTCTAAAAAAATGTAGATCTATGTTTTGAGGGCTGTGTTAAATCCCTCGTGGATGGCATCTAATACTTTACGTGGTCTCACACAGTCACCTATCTCGTAGAACTCTATCTCTTTACTCTTGAGGACGCCAGCTACTTTCTTGTCCGCAAACTTAAACCCTGTGATCACGACGTTGTCGGCGTAGATGTGTTTCTCTCGGCCCTCGCCGTCGATGCCGACGATCCCGTCGTCAAGGATCTCACGGATCTTCAAAGATGGATATATTTGGAGTTCCCCTTTGATGTACTCGTGAGCCTTCTCCTCACTGTAAATATTAACCTTCTTCTCGTTGAGTAGGTGTAATACGTATAGCCTAGTCGCCATCTCCACGTCTCCTGCCAGCGTTCTAGAGGTGTTTACGACGGAAACCTTCTTTCCTTGTTCGCTTAAGTAGAGGGCCATGTCCAAGCAAGCTATTCCTCTACCTACTACCACCACCTCGTCCTTCACCTGGTAGCCCGTGTAGACGTCGACCTCATGTACGACAAGATCCTTTTCTATGCCAGCTATCTCTGGGTTGTAGGGTAATGCACCTGTCGCCACTATAGCTAGGTCGGGTTTTATCTTGTCAATCTGGTGTTCGTCGATCTCCATCTTCATCTTCACTTCAATCCCCAAACTCTTCACCCTCTTGGATAGGTAGCTGATCAGCTCCTTCATCTCGAATTTCTTATAGGGGTTCTTTGCAGCATGGAGAAGTTGACCACCTACCTTATCTTTTTTTTCGCACAAGATAACGTAGTGTCCTCTGAGCTTCGCATAGAATGCGGCCACCATTCCAGCTGGTCCACCGCCGATGACTAGGATCCGTTTCGGTTTCTTTGTGGGCTCTATGGGTTCTCCCTCTCGCCCCAAGCCGGGGTTCACAGAGCATCGTAGGTACCTCTTAAACCTGATGTTTGTCTCGATGCAACGATTGCATGCGATGCATTTGAGGATATCACCAACATTTCCCTTCTCCGATTTCTTGGGGAACTCTGGGTCGCACAGCAGGGCCCTACAGAGAAAGATCATATCAGCCTTCTCATCCTTAAGGGCTTTCTCCGCCAGCGTAGGCTCAATAATCCTTCCACCAGCGATGATAGGGATGTCTACGGCCATCTTAATTTTGGCGGCTTGATCTAGGAGGCATCCGTGAGGCATATATATAGGTTGGAAGATCCAGAAGGGGGCGTGGTAGTTAGCCGCCGAAACGTCGATAGCGTTGACACCTAACTCTTCTAGCCTCTTCGCATAGATAACTGCATCGTCCACTGTCCACCCCCCCTCTACGAAGTCGCTGGCCGGGATCCTGTATAGGATGGGGTAGTCTGAGGATACTTCCTCCCTGATAGCCTGAGCCATCTCTAGAGAGAACCTCATCCTCCCCTCCAGGTCGCCGCCGTACTCATCGGTTCGTCTGTTGAATAGAGGTGTGAGGAACTCGTGGAGAAGATATCCATGTGTTGAATGTACCTGCACCATGTCGAATCCAGCCCTCCTAGCCTTCTTAACAGCCTCAACCATGCCTTCGACATTCCACTTGATCTCCTGTCTGGTGATAGCTCTAGGTCTAATGCCCGTAATCGGCGAAGGGACTTCTGAGGGTCCCTCAGGATCTTCTTCCTTCTCAATGCCCCTGGAAGGGTTTATCTGGATAGCGACCTTAACGTCTTCGTCGAGGCCGTGCATGTCGTCGACAAGTCGTTTGAAGCTTTGAACATGTCTCTCATGTGTGATAGAAAGCCTGTTTGGATGGTCCTTCAAATAGGTGGCTTCCACTATGATGAGGCCAACACCCCCCTTGGCTCTAGCCATGTAGTAATTATACTGTGTCTGGCTGATAGTGCTGTCCCAAGCCGCCATCCTGGTGCCTGTAGGGGCCATTACGAACCTGTTCTTGATCTCAACTGGTCCGATGTTTATCGGTGAGAAGAGCTTCTCGAACATATTGCCTCAACGTTTATTCTTGATCAAATATTTAAATATCTATGGAAATCCTACCAGGTCATTGTCAAAAAGAACTTTGATTAGCTTAAGAAACGTCACATTCGAGAATGAATAAAAATCAAGGAGACCGTCGTCTAGCCGATGATGACCATCTAGCTTTATACAGAGCGTATTTATCATCTGGGGAGAACTTTGCGGGGTGTGCTGTCACGGTTGGGGCGCCACATTTCCTGCATATATCATTAAGGGTGTATTTTTTGCATCTAAGACACTTCTTGATTTTGAACTTCATGTGCAATCGGCCCTTTGTCTAGGAAGTTGAGATAGGTTAAAAGTATAGGTTTAGAAGCCTATAAATACATAGGTGGATTGAAGTGTTAGAGGCGAAAATCACAAGGGTTCAGCGGAGATAGAAACTTGGGTCTGGATTACGAGCTCTTGGAGAGCACGGCGGAGATGGGCGTAAGAGGTTATGGCTCCACCCTAACTGAGGCTTTCGAGAACGGAGCCAAAGCTATGTTCTCCATAATGGTGGATTTGAATACAGTAGAAGCAAAGGTGAAAAAAGAGATCTATGTCGAGTCCCACGATGTTGAAACCCTTTTTGCCGAGTGGCTGAACGAGCTCCTTGCACAGAGAGATATCGTAGGGCTACTTTTCGCGAAATTCAAGATATCTAAAATGGCAGAGGAGAAGGACAGATGGATTTTAGAGGGTGTCGCCCTAGGAGAGGGCATAGACGCCTCTAAACATGCTTTAAAAACCGAGGTGAAGGCCGCCACCTACTTCCAGCTGGAGACAGGGAAGAAGGGTAACACATACTATGCTCAGTGCATCGTAGATGTTTGAGTTCTCCGCTGCATGTATGGATTCTCTTGCACTTTAGGCTTCAACTTTCTCCTCTTTACTTATCAGTGAGGCTCTTCCACCCATGCTCTTAATGTTTTTTATTGCCTTCTTTAGGATGTCTTCGGAGTGTCGCCTTATCATCTCCGGCTTGTAGGAGCTCATCTTCACGAGGTATCTGGGAGCACCTACCGATGTAACTTTAACCTCAAGCCCTCGAGCCTGAGCATCCTCTTCGACCTTCCTAAGTCCCTCTTTCACCCTGTATATCCCACCTCTATTCAGGAAGTTCACCTCCACCAGTCCCTCATGAACGAATTTCCTAGGTTTTATCCTCTTAGCGAGGAAATCGTAAAAGGTCTTACCCTCTTCGCCAAAGCCTGTGTCTTCGAGTTCCTCTGGTTCTATTACGATCCTCTCTAAAGCGTCGTAGACGGTTGAGTGCTTTGAGAGCAGTTTAGAGAGCCTTTCCTCCAGCACATCAAACTCGGTGCCGCTCCTCTCGGCGTAGGTATTTAAGATCTTCTCGCCTCGGATGTTTTTCTTCCACTCCCTGAGAACTCTCCTCCTATCAGAGGGTGGCGCGTCCTTGAGGGATACATCGACGCTCTTCGCCCTAGGATCTACCCTAAGAACCTTCACGACTATTTTTTGGCCAACTCTTAGGACGTCCGTGACCTTTCTTATCCATCGGGAAGAGATAGCCGATATGTGTATGAAGGCCTCACAGGGATAGTCTTCCAACTGTAGGTAGCCTCCGTACCTCGAGGTACTCTTCACTGTCGCTACAACCAGTTCGTCGACTTCAGGTAGCTCCTCAGCTTCTTTAGCCATATCGCTTGGTCACTTTCCCTTTGATCAATGCCTTGCCACCGGTGGGTTTCACCAATATCTCTCCGCAGATATTACACTTCACTACTTTGGAGCTATGCGTGAAAACCGCCTGGGTGTTTGAGCATACGCTGCACTCAACTAGGATGAATCGACTCTTGGGCTGCGGGATATACATTCTCCACTCAGACATTGTATCACTCACCTATCGCCAGTTTCCTAACCCGTTTGCCCATTCGGTGCATGACGTATCCGCACTCCTTACACTCCAGCTTGATTATCATCTTCTTTGTCGTCTTTGCTGTTTTCTTCTGCTGGGGGAATTTCTGGCCTCCATAACCTCTCTTATCGTATTCGTGGTGGACTACGCCACTTCGCATGGCGCTCTGTTTTCCCTTCTTATAGAGTTTAACAGCGTGTTCTGAATGCCTCTTGCACCGAGGGCAGTAGGTTCTCATCTCTTTGGGCATAATCATCTTGAATCTTTCCCAGCCCACCGTTCATCCATTAGGGTGATATCGGTTCCACCGCTTAACTATAATTCGAGTGAGGAGTTATATAAGCCAGCGAAGTGCCCTGAAAGTAGGAAAGAGGGTTTTGAATATTAGATGCTGAGTCAGTGAACCTAGAGCTCCACCTCCACCTGCTTGATCAATCCCTCTTTAGACAGGGTTTTGAAGTCCTCTTCATGGATTAAAGCCACATCACCGGGCTCAAAGGGTCCATATTCCTTGCCATCAACTCCAACAAAGGCGGGTATCCTCTTCAAAGCGACGATGAGCTTTTCCTTGACCTTCTCCTCCAGGTGTACTGCCAACGCTTCATAGATTCGGACCTCCCGAGGGAGCATATTCTCACTCCGCTCATCCCTGAAGAAGTCTCTAAAGACCTTTTCTAGCCTCAGATTCTCTATACTCTTCAAAACCAGTCCTAGGATCTCTTTCTCCTTCTCGATTGCACCCTTTCTGACGTCGCTGGGTTCCTTCCTCAGTATCTCCTCCCCCTTCCTAAGGAGTTTCTCTACTTCTTCTCTGGGGTCTAGCTCCAGGTTTTGAAGACGTTCCCTCTCCAGCTCCCTCTTGAGGACCTCGATTAATGCATCGATCTCTCTACTCGACATCTGCAACTCCTCTCCCCACCATAAAAACTGCCAGATATGCTGGTACAGAGACCACTTCTCGATGGAAAGGACCGAACTCTCGATCCCCTAGGCGTATCTGAGGTGAGTATTCGACCTTAACACGAATTTCATCCTCGGTTAGAGCTACAGCATCTGTTAGAGGGTCAAAGGCATCTAGATCATCGATGGGCTTCTTGACCAGGCCCGTCTTCCCGTGTAGGCTCATGGAGGACCTGATGAGGCGATGAGTGTCTGTCGTGACAACGGGGTCGATCTCCACCATCTCTCTCCTAACCACATACCTCTCCATCTTATCCCAGATCCTCGGAGGGATCTCAGTCTTCAAGTGGTTTAGAGAAGCCCTCAAATCCATACTCTTCCCAGATTCCAGTCCTCTAGTTGATGTGAGGAAGATCTTCGTCTCATCCTCCATGAGTTCATCTAAAAATCTTTCCTCCTCTTCGCCTAGAATAGCTGAGATACGTTGTGCGGTTCGTCTTCTCTCGTCTTCATACCTTAAGTCGTATCCGGTGAGTCGGATGTAGTCGGTTATCTCTACCCTTTCCTCGGAAGTTAGCTTCTTCGACTCCTCGCTGATTACGTATACATGGAAACCTCTTCCACCGGAAAAGTAGACATCGATCTCTTCCTCGCTGAACCCTAGCTCTTCCCTGAGAATCCTGACCAGCCTCACTGTCTCCTTGCGTGCTACCTCCAGCTCTCTCTCCCCTATCCAGCTCACCTCCTTAAGGATGCCTCCACAGCGCCCACACGGGTTCCCTCCTTCCCCACTGATTTCACCACACTCTTCGCAGAGATAGAAGACACTCGGTCTCAAGTCCTTCTCGTGGAGGTGATCGGCATCTATGTCGAAGATGAGGTCCGCTGCCAGCCACTCCTTTTCGTACATCTCTCTCTCGGGAAAGAGGTAGTAGGCCGCTGAGTGATAGAAGTCTTTGGGTACGGTTTTGACTAGAAATTCGGCTAATTCATTTTGGTTCTCGAAGGCCAGGTGTCGGATCAGGGTTTCCTCTTCGAAACGGTTACATCCGAACTCTCTCTGGTTGATCTCCATTATCTCTCTGGCTACGATCTCTTTATTATGGAAGTAGTATTCCTTGTAGAGCTGCTTTAGCAGGAGCTTCGATCCTAGCTTCATTTTCAACTAGTAGCTGCCTCTGAAAATCCACACATAGTTATCTATTCCATGAATAAGGCATTTAACCTTTTTGCTTGAAAAAATAGTATGATATTACTCCAAGATAGTCGAGGCGATCATCGATAGTAGACATCGACTTAAGGGATTCCTCATTTTCTTTTCTTTTTTCTCCTGAGGTATTGTAGAGGATGTCTTAGTCTCCTGCAGAACTCGTCTGGAACACATAGGTTGAAGGCCCTAATCTTGGCGCAGGATGGAATTCGATATTTCTTTCTTCCACCCCTCGACCCCGTTATGTGTTCCACCTGGTACCTAGTCTTCTGAGGGTTGAAATCAGGGGCGCGACTGAAGATCTTAATGATTCTATCCACACTATAGCCGACGGTATAGAGGAAGGTCACCAGACTGAACCTGGCCATATGAGATAGGCCTTCTCCACGTACTGCCACCTCATAGATGTGTTTTATGCAAGGCGGAAACTCGGCGGGGTCGACTTTGTGTCTCAGATACTCCTCTTCGAATATGACCTCCTCATATATCCTCGCCTTGAACTGCTTTAGAAGTCTCTCTGAATACGATAGAAAGATGGGTGGTAGAGTTATCTCTTCCTCCATTTTCCTTTGGATATGTAGTCTAACATGTTCGGCGATGATCCGACTTGTCCTCCTCTTGTCTAGGTAGACAAAGCCATCCTCGACATACCTGTTGGTGAGCTTCCACCTTCCACCACCGAATCTGCTGGCTACTTTGAGGTAGTCCATTAGATATATCAGGTAATTGTCATCCTTCTCAGAATGCTTTAACTTCAGGTTGAAGGTGGACTTCCCGATGTGGAGGATGTCGTTAGTTTCTTCCTCTCTCAGGTGACTAAAAGCTTTCTTGCTCTCCCTATCCGCGAATATTCTTTGTAGGACGATGTTTCTCGTGGCTTGGATAATAGCAAAGGCAAGAGGATAGAAGAGGGTCTCGAACTCCCGGGTCCATTCGACAGGTCCTTTTCCTTCGATCTCTCTCTTGAGCCGGTTAAAAACGTACTCCAATATGTGCTCTAGCTCCTCTTTGCTGAACTCCTCGAGGGATGGGGCGTGTAATCGGATGTACTCTCTCGCCTCTTCTGTGAAGGGATACTTCGCCGTCCAAGTGGCGTTTGTCCTATTGTCATCGATGGCGTCCTTCATCAATGAACTCAACGCTTTGTTATGTGGAGCCTCTCAATCTTCTATCCTTGGAGCTAGGTAAAAGTCTAACTTCTGCTGCCCTGGGAACTCGAAGCCGAGTTTGAGGGGTAGGTCAGTTCCGTAGCTGAAAGTGACAACCCCTGAGACTCTTTCTAGCTCTCTTACAACATTTGACATCAACTCAACGTTATAGGTAGCGACCGACATCTCTTTCAGCTCCGTCTCCAAGATATCGATATCGCTGAAGCTGAAAGTCACCGCTGCCTCGATCCCCTCTTCACTTTCCCCCCTTAGCTGTAGATTATCTTCAGAAGTGATGATCTTGACTTTCTCACTGACCAATTTTACGTCGTTTAGTGCTTCCTTGACAGCTGGAGTGGTCATCTTAATGTTGGAGGTGAAGTCCACCTTGGGAAGCTTTAAGGGCGCTCTGTCTACGGTGTCAAGGAGGGGTACGATAAACTCCTTCACATAGTTTCCGATCACGCGGACTGTCAGCCTACCCTCCTTCTCCTTATAGAGCATCTCTAGTTTGTCTCCTCTCTTAGCCTTTTTTACAAAGGCTAAAAGCTTCTCTAGGAGGATACAAGTCGTCGTCTCCTCGCCAGCCTCATATTCAGTAAAATTTTCCTTAGAAACCTCGAAGTCTATCATAGAAACATGAGCGGGGTCCATCCCCCTAAACCATATCTTTTCGTCTTGAACATGGAAGCAGGCCTCATCCGTTATCTTCGAGATGGCCGATAGGAAGCTGATCCACTCATTTATCTTTTCCGTCGCGACCTTAAACATAGCCTGATCCCTAATCCATAGACGGCCAGCGGATTTAAATAGATCGATAGATGTGAATATTAAACGAGTGATTAAGGTTCTAGAATAGCTGATTCATAGAGTCCTACCAATTGTATTTATCGAACCTCTTAGGTATACAACCTCCACGTGTGACCGCATTTCTTGCATTTGAAAAATTGGGTATCGCTCTCGTCGCCTGATCTTGTTTGTGCCGTCCAAAAGTAGGCTACACCATGACCGCATCGGGGACATGTTATACTCGTAGTAGGCATCGTACGCATCTTCTTCTCATCTTCCCCAATCACGGTGACCTTAGCCTCCACTTTGTACTCTTGCGTAAATGGCTCGGAGACGGATTCTTCGTAACCACATTTGGGACAGAGCCGGTATATCTTTCCCTCCTTGTCCTGATATTTCAGAGCCGTGTTGCACTGGGGGCAGAACTTGAGTTTCAAAACCATTTCCGATACCAGATCAATCCTAGTCGACGAAGTTTTCGCTAAGCTATTGTAGCACTCACCAATATAGACGAGATGTATATAAATCTTTACAAACGACTTAAACGTTTTTGAGGGACCCAATCAGGTGTAAAGTAACTAGGTTTCAGCCACCTCTATAGCTTTAATCGTTCCTACGTTAATCTCTTCCAAGTATTTTTTAAGCTTCCCTATATTCTCCTTGACGACTTCGACGGGATCACCTTCTCTAAGAGAGACGATCATGATGACTTCCTTCTTGAGGGGATGAGGAACCTTAATACCAGCGCCCTCAACCCTCTCGTCTCTCAGAAGTATATCCTGAAGCACGTTTCCAAGGGTGTAGTCTTCCCCTATTATCTTATACTCTATACTCGCTTTTTCTGCAGAAATGACTTCTAACTCCATTTTCATCCTCTACACTATCTTTGAATATAGATCTGAGACTTTCCTCTGCTCTTGTTCCCCACAACCTGGGCATCTGAGCATCGTGCTTCTACCTCTCCTTACAGGGGTCATCTCGTAGCCGCAGAAGTTGCATGTCGCCTTAACAACTCCATACCTCACGTCATCTATTGTGAGATGAAGAGTTCTGTTTTTTTTACTAACGATTGCAGCGAAGACGATGTCCCCCTGCCTGTACTGCCCGCCTCTTCTCCTAATCACCCTTGAAGGATAAACAATTCCTTTCTGAGGTGTTCTAAGAAGCTTCTCATTCGCGACTTCTATCTTGACGTTTCCATACACGCCCGATACGGTCGCCACCGTCCCTACTACCTCATCACCCTCCTCTAGAGTGGCGACTCGCTCTTCTTTCAAAACCTTAACCTGCCTGCTTTTGGAGTCTTTTTTGATCTTGCCTACTACTTTTGCCCTTATAAATCCGTTAACTCCTGTGTATGTCCCCACACCTGGGAGATATTCCTCGATCACCCCGATCTTCTTTCCTGGAAAAGCGGTCTCTTCTGCCAATTTGGGTTCATCTCAAAACTAACAGTGATAGACCTTGCTAAATTCCCTCTCATCCTTCAAAATCAAAAACTGTTCGTAGGAGAGCACGGGTACACCAAACTTTTCTATATCATCGATGGATATCCTAGGGCAGAGCGTTTGAACGAAACACTCTATCCAGTCGTAACTTCGGACTTTTTCCGGGGATATCTCCCCCATGGCCAGCTCTACAACCTGCTTTCCCATCTTCCTCAGATCGCAGGCCACATGCTGGAACTGATCCATCCTTTTCTGCCCCTCCTTTATACCGATTATCACCCCGAAGTCTTCGGCTCGCCTAGCCTCATCGATTTTTGCGGCTATTATCGCTAGCTTCTTTTTGGTAAGGAGGGAAAAGTCTATCAACTCATCCCTATATGGATCTATCCTCCATGTCTTTTTTCCAGTCCAGAGGGCCACTCCTAGTCCGTGGAACACTCCCCCACTCACCACTAGAAACTCATCCACTTCGGGGGCTACTGCTTTTACCGTTGATACATCACAACCTAGGATCTGCCCTGGGAGAAGGTTCTTTGAGCTTGGAAAACCCATCAATACTTTCCTACCTCTCTCCTCCAGGTCTTCTTTCAACTTGTGTAGCAAAGGTAGATATTGAATAGATGCCGCAAGACCTACGACCTTGCCTGCAGTAACCCTGAGAATCTCTGATTGAAGGGTCTCTCCTAGCTCAACTTCGTCGTAGGCATCGATAAAGACGATATCCTCCTCCTGCCCATTGTCGAAAGATGTGTGTCCGACGTGGATAATGGGGGTCGCCCCTAGCCTCTTGGCGTCTATAGAGGCTAGGTCGCAGGCTCCGAAGCAGCTCTCAGCGTGGAGAATGAGTTCAGTGCCTGTCTTTGCTTCTATCAGGGGGAGAATCTTGCTAAGTCTGGGTTTTATGCCTTCTGGTGCCTGGATGAGGACTTTTTTAGCTCTCCTCTTCTTAATTTCCCTGGTTATCCTATTTATTGGTATCTTTATCAACTTTCCTTGTTCTTCTCCGCTAGAGTAGCAACGAGTATCTTCGCGCCCTTAGGTACTTTGCTCCGGGCAACCTTAAGAGCTTCCATAGCATTCTCAACGTTCTCCGCGAAGGTCTTTACACTAAGGATTGCCTGTCCCTTGTTAATTGCTGCAGCCCGGCCTACGACTTTTCCAAAGGCGTGTGACATGCCGTCGCTGAGGCGGTCTGCCCCAGCTCCTGTCATGTACTTGTGCTCCCTGAGGATGTGATGTGGATATACAACGATCTTGAGGTGGTAGTCACTTCCCACTTTTCTTGAGAGGTTTTTGTTGGCGGATATTCTCAGCGCCTCCAGCGCGTTGTCCCTCATCAACACTCGTTCGTTTGCAACGACCTTCAACTCGACATCATAGTCTTCGTTTTCTTGACCCATCTCAAACTTTACGATTCTAATGTGGGGTGTAGCTTTGATGTATTCCCTCCTTGTGTAGAGCTGGCCCCTGATGCTTCTATAGTTTTTTGCTTTCAATTCCCCATTTAATTGAAGGGCCCGCTTATTTATCTTTTTATCTGACTGCTTGACGCGTCCAATGCAATTTTTCAAATCATGTCGAATTTAACGTTGGAAGACCTCAATTCACTTCGGAAACAAAGTTAAAAATATTTATTTATCAATTTCATAATTGTATTTTTTCAAAAAAATATTTATTAATTATACTGTGATTAACTACCATTGTTTCAAACACCCGAGAAGGGAGAATGAAAAGATTGGATTCTCGGTCAGCACGAGAGCTCGGAATTCCCTTGAACTTACATTTTTATCTTTACACACAACAAATTAGGAATAGTTGTTAAAAATGTCAAACGTGTTCAACCTCTTCCTACATGTTACATTTGCCATTTTAGGATTTGTATTTTGGGGATTAGGGATAGCTCTCCTTTATATTATGCGTCAGAATGAGAGAATTCTGGAACTAGGTAAGTTTGCAGCTACATCACTTATTATTGGAGGAATATTTTTTACGCTTATGCAGTTCTTTGGAAGCCTCACTTATTCTCCCTATGGATCCCAGATATCTGGTTTTCTAAAGGATGAATATCCTTTCTGGAAAGGTATATTTGACTATAAACTTCTGTTGGTGAACACTCCTGCTACTCTGATGGGTTTCGGAGCCGCGGCCTGCGCCTGGGTGGCTAGTGGAAGAAGAGATGTCACCTTGTCGCTTATTTTCTCTGTGGGTGCCGCCCTTCTGTTTCTAGTCGCCCTAGTCTTTGCAGTTCTAGTCACAACAACCTATTCAGTCTGATGAATGAAAATGTCGGAGAAACAAATATCGAGACGGAGATTTGTAAAGATACTCGCCCTCACTGGATCAGCAGTCATAATAGGAGGAAACATTCTTCTTGAGAGGCCTCAAGACAAAGGAGCGAGAAGTGAGGAGGAAGGGATATACAAGGTAAGGGGGGTTTATGAAGAAGACCTATGGGTGCCAACGACCTGTCTCCTGTGCCCTGCTGGTTGCAGCACCCAGCTTAGATTGATTAAAAATAGACTGGTGAAGTTTGAAGGAAACCCAGTAAGTCCTATCAACAATGGATCAATCTGTCCGAGACCCCATGCGTATTCGCAGTTTATTTATAGCCCTGACAGGTTGAAGCGACCCCTGATCAGGGAGGAGAGGAAGTCAAATTGGAAGGAAATAGAATGGATAGATGCCGTTGGAGCCCTATCAGAAGAGATGAAGACTCTGAGAGACAGAGGAGACCCCCATAAGCTTGTTTGGTTAGGCGGTGACCACTGTTCCCAACATGCCTTGATAGAGCTGTTCTTGAAGGCATATGGTTCACCTAACTTCATCAAAGACAGAGTGGATTCAGATTTCGAGGGAGACCTAACGAAGATCAACTATTTGCTTTTACTCGGCGCAGACATCATTGACGGCTACGGACCGATGATGAGGTATTTCAGGCTTTATGGACAACTACGACGTGGAAGACCCCTTAGAGCTAAAATGGTTAAAGTCGGCTCTAGAAAGTCTGTTACAGGAGTGAAGGCAGATGAGTGGATAGACGTTAGGCCAGGAACATTAGGTGCCTTTGCTCTGGGGCTGACTCACGTCATACTTTCAGAAAATTTGTTCGACGAAGGGTTTGTTTCAGCCAACACGGCGGGTTTCAAAGAGTTTAGAGAACTTGTTTTAGGAAGATACAAGGTGGAGTGGAGTTCTGAGGTTACCGGAGTTCCCATGGAGGAGATCAGAAGGATCGCAAGAGAATTTGCATCAACTAAACCCTCAATAGCAGTTCTGGGAGACGAGACAACCCTCTGGAACAACGGTTATGCCTCGAAATTAGCTGTTCAAGCCCTAAATCTCTTGGTTGGAAGGGTGAGGTCGCCTATTAAAAACGAATTATTCAGAGAGATCTCACTAGGACTAGACGAGATCGCCAAGAAAGGTCTTAATATTGAAAGGATAGACTTGGCGGGTAGCCGCTTTAGGAATGAATCGGTCTACAATTATGTCGCCGAAGCTGTGGTCGCGAATTCTCCCTATAGAGCTGAGATATTCGTCATTCACAACACCAATCCCCTCTTTGAATCACTCGAGCCAGAAAGGTTTAAGAGAGCATTGGAAAAAGTACCGTTCATCGTCAGTACAGGTCCCTTACTTAATGAGGTAGAAGAGGAGTTTGCAGACCTAATAATACCTGAACCCTCGTTTCTGGAGAAATGGAGTGATTACTCGACCTATATACAGGATAAACAGATGTTTTACGCTTCACTCGTTAGGCCAACCATTTCAAGAAACCGCTGTGTGGGAGACCTGTTAATCGAGCTCTCAAAGCTTTTAGGAGAAAACATCGCAAGTAATTTTCCTTGGACTGGTTTCGAAGAGTTCATTAAACATAGATGGAGCGGCATCTGGAGCTCAGGAGCTGGATATGTCGGTCCTGAACCGTTATCGGCTTTGAACAGCTTTGCCGAATTTTGGGACAACCTTAAGAGCTATGGTTTTTGGTACTATGAATCTCAGATCTCACACAAATTAAACAGATACAGCTTTAATGCCCATGAAATCGAGTGGAGAGATCCGCTCTTAATTGAATCTGAGGACAAATATCCTTTCGTGCTCAATGTTCATCCACTCATCTCGCAGGACGGCAAATACCTTTCCAACTGTCCATGGACCTATGAACACTTAACGCCGCTGTTCCCCGGCGAGGTGTACGGAGTTTGGGCCGAGGTCAATCCAAAAGACGCTAAGAGATTTGATATCGACGACGGAGATTTGCTATCAATCGAGAATCCGAAAGGAGTTGAGATTAGGTGTAAAGCCAAAATCTATGAGGGTGTTGCAGAGGGCGTCATAGGCATCCCATTCGGCCTGGGGCATAGGGCTGGAGGCAGATGGGCGAAGAATCTGGGTTCAAATCCGATGGAATTGACCATCTACAGATGGAAAGACGAATACGTCATCGACCCGAATACAGGCAACCCCTCACTACATTCAACTAGAGTTAAGGTCAGCAAGGTGAGTTGAGATGGTGCGTTGGTCAATGGTTATCGACTTAGATAAGTGTAGCGCCTGTCAGGCGTGCACCTTTGCCTGCCTCTCAGAGAACAACCAGCCATTTGTAGGTCCGATTGAGGCAGAGAAGAGGAGGATTCACTCGTGGCATGACTTTATAGACGTTGAGATCGGGGGATTAAAGGTTCCGGTTCCAAGACCCTGTATGCACTGCGATGTCGCTCCCTGCGTCAAGATCTGTCCCACCGGAGCCCGATTCTACTTTGAGGGAGGATTCGTTCTACAGAGTTATGATAGATGCATCGGATGCAGAGCATGTATGACTGCGTGTCCATACAACGTGAATTATTTCAAATGGCTGGACTATGAATCAGAGGGTGTTCTAGAGGAGCACCGTAACCCAGACAAGGTTGTACTAACTGGGATGGGTAGGGTGGGTCCTGGCCAAGGACTTCTCGGCGTAGTTGAAAAATGTACATACTGTGTACACAAGATAGTCAAGTTGAGGCAGGATTTGAGGAAAGGCACTGCCGGAGAATTATCAAAAATCTTCAGAGAGACGGAAGTGGATTGGGAGAGTGTCGCGAAGTCGATTGACCTAATTATGGGATACTTAATCAACCCATCTGCGGTCAAGCTCAAACCTGAGGGGAAGGAGATCTGGTATCTACCCGCATGCGTCTCCACATGCACTTCTCGAGCAAGGGTTTTCGGAGATCTTGATGATCCATCTAGTCTGGTTTCCTCTTGGGCTAGAAGCAGCAGGTCTTTCAGACTCCTGGAGGACATGGGAACGGAGCCCAAGACTATTTACTTATCTCAGGGGTGGTAGAGTGACAGAAAGCGGAGAAGGCGAAGCCATCGAGGACAAATTGGTTAAACCTCTTACATATACGACTTTCAGGTATTATCTGGCTACCGGAGTAATTGGTCTGGTCATTCTCTGGGGCTTATTTGCATATCTAACACAGTTGATGGAGGGATTAGGCGTGACTGGCTTAAATACCCCCATCCTATGGGGGATGTATATCTCCTCTTTCATATTCTTCAGCGGTGTCAGTATGGCTGGAACATTGATCTCTGCTGTTCTTAGGATAACAAAGGTCGAGTGGAGAAGACCTATCACCAGGATAGCTGAAGCTGTCACCGTTTTTGCGCTTCTGTTAACCATAATGCAGATTTTCTTCGATATGGGAAGACCCGATAGATTATTTCATATACTATTCTACGGCAGGTTCCAATCTCCTTTGGTCTGGGACTTGATTTCGATACCGACCTATCTGTTGGCCAGCATTCTGTATTTATACGTGGCGATGATTCCGGATTTCAGCATCTTTCTGGTTAAGGGCAAGGTAACCGGGTGGAAATCGAAACTTTATGAATTGTTATCCCTGAACTGGAGAGCCACCGAAGAGCAGGTTGAAAGATTAGAGAAAGCGTTAAAGGTTATGGCTTCGCTTGTGATTCCGATAGCGGTTTCGGTTCACACCGTGGTTTCTTGGACGCTTGCGATGAATTTGAGGCCGAGCTGGCACAGTGCAGTATTCGGACCATACTTCGTTACGGGTGCGATCTATTCTGGTATAGCTGCAATAATAACCGCTATGTGGTTCTACAGAAAGATCTTTAAAACAGAGGAATACATCAAGAGAGAACATTTCAAGAATCTGGGCTGGTTGCTCCTCATCCTTAACCTAGCACTGATCTACATGGTCACTAACCATATTCTGACCGACTATTACGGCGGAGAAGTAGCAGATATCGCGGTACTCAACAGCCTATTCTTTGAAGAATGGGCCCCCGTGTTTTGGTCCTTTATATCCACAGACATAATAATCCCTATTCTGATATTGGCGACGGTCCTGCTGTACAGGAAAGAGTGGGTTGTCAACGGCACGTTCGTTGCCTCGATAATCGTCAACATAGGCATGTTTCTTGAGAGATATATCATCGTTGCACCTACTCTATCAAGACCGTTTCTACCCTATCCAAGGGCCTTTTACACACCGACATGGGTTGAACTCTCGATACTAGCGGCTTCCGTGGCCACTTTCTGCTTTCTTTTCTTTGTATTCGTAAAGTTAATTCCCTTTATCCCCGTATGGGAGGTCAAAGAGCTGGATCGGAACCTAGATCTTTTCGGCAGATTCTGTAGAGGGTCTCCAAGACAATCTAGATCGTTGAGGAAGAACTGGCTTCCAAGGGTTCTTTTATTACTAGTGATCTGTATCTATGGATACTCACTTTACATAATCGCTAGGATGATCATCATTCCGATCTACACTCCAGAAGGGATGGTGGCAGCTAGTGAGGGCTTTAAATTGGTTGCCGCCCCTGTCACGGCTGTGATAAGCATTATGTGGTTTGCCATGGGATACGCCATTTATCAGTTATACAAAATAACCGAAGTCGTTTAGGTGACAGCGATTATGGAGAGAATTCAGCATGATGTAGTTGTCATCGGTTCTGGATTAGCTGGTTTAAGGGCGGCGATTGAGGCCTCTAGATTAAGTAACGGGAAATTAGATGTCGCCGTCGTAACGAAAACACATGGCCTAAGATCTCACTCGGTGTGTGCTCAGGGTGGAACAGCTGCTGTATTGAGAACCGACGAGGGTGACAGCTTCGAGCTGCACGAGTGGGACACCATAAAAGGGGCAGACTTCCTAGCGGATCAGGATGCGGTTGAATTATTCATAAAGATGCTGCCGAAAGAGATGCTTCAACTCGAACATTGGGGTCTCCCTTGGAGTAGGAGGAGCGACGGCAGAATTGATCTAAGACCCTTCGGTGGCCACAGTCATCCAAGAGCGTGCTATGCAGCAGATAAAACCGGGTTTTATGAGATGGCAACCCTTTACAACACCCTCCTAAAATACGATAACGTGGAGATCTACGACGAGTGGTTCCTAACATCCCTGATCATAGAAGACAATGTTTTCAAGGGAATCACCGCTATAGAGATGAAAACTGGGGAACTATACTGTATAACAGCCGCCGCCGGCATAATAGCGACAGGTGGAAGCGGAAGAATCTATAGATTTACAACATATGGCCACTCAGCTACGGGAGACGGGATAGCCGTTGCCTATAGAGCGGGCATACCGATAAAAGATATGGAGTTCATCCAATTCCATCCGACAGGGCTGGTTCCAAACGGCATCTTAATCACGGAGGGAGCTAGGGGAGAAGGGGGACATCTCAAAAACAACAAGGGAGAGCGATTCATGGAGAAGTACGCACCTGATAGAATGGAGTTAGCTCCGAGAGACATCGTTGCAAGGGCTGAGATGAGGGAGATCCTGGAGGGTAGGGGATTCGAGGGACCAGATGGATTAGATTACGTTCAAATATACTTAACCCATCTTGAACCAGAGACAATCTACGAAAAACTTTCACAGATAAGGGAGGTCACGATGAAGTTCATCGGCGTCGATCCAGTGTCAGAACCGATCCCTATTAGACCGGTCCAACACTACTCGATGGGGGGAATAGACGTGGATATCTATGGATCAACCAAAGTCAAAGGTTTGTGGGCAGCGGGAGAAGTTTGTTGTGTTAGTCTTCACGGCGCAAATAGACTTGGAACAAACTCAACCGCCGATTGCCTCGTATACGGTAAAATAACCGGTGAAAAAGCAGCGGATTATGCTCTACGTTCCTCAAAAACAGCTTTTTCCGGGAAAGAACTAGAAGAAGAAGAGAGGCGGATGTCAAAGTTATTGAGTATGAGTGGAGATGAGAATCCCTTTGATATCAAGAGAGAACTAAGGGCCGATATGGACGTGAATATAGGTGTCTTCAGGAATAAAGATGGTTTAGAGAAAGTAGTCAAGAAAATAAGAGAGTTAAAGAAACGCTTCAAAAACATCAATGTTGAGGACAAAAGTAGAGTTTATAACACTAATCTGACCTCCATATTAGAAATTGAAAACATGCTCGAAATAGCGGAAGTCGTGTCCGTGGGTGCACTAGCTAGAGAGGAGTCTAGGGGGGCACATTATAGACTAGATTTCCCTGAGAGAGACGATGTCAAGTGGTTGAAGCACACTGTCGCACACTACACGCCCGAAGGTCCAAAACTAGGTTATAAGTCAGTTACGTTGACGAAGTGGAAACCAGTTGAGAGAAAGTATTGAGTTGGTTTAGTTGAAGGAGAAAAAAAGGAGTATCGAGGTAAAGGGATACAACCTAGAGAAATATCTTTTCGCCCTGCATCGGATAACAGGTATATACATGATAGCCTTCCTGTTCTTCCACATACTGGTCACAGGTCAGAGAATTGACCTATCTATATGGGATAGGACAGCAATCTCTCTGACCAATAATTTCGTTCTGCTTCCCTTTGTATTAGCCGTGGTGTTCCACGGACTCAACGGGATAAGGTTGATCATCAGTGAGCTGGGCTTCCTGATTGGAAAGCCCAGACTCCAGATTTATCCATACAAAGCCGCCTCCCTCGGCAGGTCTCAAAGGATACTGACATTCACTCTGATGACAGTTGGTGTTGTCTTATCTGCACTGGTCGTGATTGAGTTCCTCTCTAGGTTGTGATGACATGAAGGAATCGACTCTCTGGATCATAGACATAGTCGCACTATCGATGCTCGCAGTCACACTAGGGATACATCTATACCCCCACTCCTCTGTTGTTTCAGGTCTTGGTATCTCAGAGGCTTTGAAACATGAAAGCGTCTTAGTGAGAGCGAAAGATCCCCTTTATCTCATAACCTACACAGTCTTCTTAGGTTCGATCCTCTACCACTCGATGTATCGGTTGAAGTCTATGATCTCCGAGGTCTACCCAGACAAGAGATTCGAGAAGATGATAGCGTATCTCTGCCTAGCCGTTGGCTTAACCTTCTTCGTCTATGGATTTTACATAAATTTAATTGCCTATCTGAGGTGATTAGGTGGCCGCTATTACATTGAGAATTCAGAGATTCGATCCTGATAGGGATGTTGCACCCTACTTTAGAGACTACGAGGTCCCGCTAACCAGGGGACTTACCGTTCTAGACGCTCTTTTATATGTCAAAGAAAAGATCGATGGGTCCTTGACACTAAGATATTCCTGTAGGATGGCTATATGTGGTTCTTGTGGGATGCTTATAAACGACGTTCCCAGATTGGCGTGTCACACACAAGTCCGAGGCCTCGAGACAGATATTATAGAGGTTAAGCCTCTACCTAGCTATCCAATCGTCAAAGACTTGCTAACAGACTTTGACTCGTTCTTTGAGAAACATAGATCCATCATGCCCTACACCATTAGAGAAGACATAGAAGAACTAGAGACCCCAGAAAGAGAATACATTCAAAAACACGATGAAATACTCGAAACATACCACCAATTCACAGCCTGCATCATGTGCGGAATGTGCTGGAGCGCCTGCCCAGTTTCATCGACAGATGATGAGTATCTCGGACCCCAGGCCCTAACCCAATCGTTCAGATACATAGCTGACTCAAGAGACGAGGCGTTGGCAGGAAGAATCAACGTAGTTGACACCCTCCACGGATGCTGGTCTTGCCACTTTGCTGGTTCTTGCTCCCATGTCTGCCCCAAGGGAGTTGACCCAGCCCTCGCAATTCAATTACTCAAGAGGAGAGTTTTATCCTACAACCTTGGATTGAAAAAGACCAAGGAGGTTGCCCCGATTGCTCCACCATTAAAAGAGGAAGAAGCAAAGAAGATCGCCCCTAAGCCTCCCCAAAGGACGATCAAGAAACAGATGAACTAACAAAGCGATTGAAGTATCTTCAAGAGTGCTAATTGCGCTTAATGAGCAGGCAATTAACAATAAAAGAAGACTCTTGATATTTTTAGAGTGAAAACTTTCTATATGTTTTAGTAAGAAGATATGAAACGAAGCTAAGTTGGGGTGGTAGGCTTGGCTAGAGAGATGACTTTGCTGGAGCA
>JABAOF010018089.1_pt1 | contig 37022 bp, 30 predicted proteins | sample 7062171 | NCBI WGS metagenome assembly JABAOF01 (sample SAMN14538628, study PRJNA623070) | marine sediment metagenome | biome: marine biome [ENVO:00000428]; feature: marine pelagic biome [ENVO:01000023]; material: deep marine sediment [ENVO:00002113] | place: India: Gulf of Khambhat ...
CACTGTCTTTTCATCGGTGAGATAGTTGCAACTCACGTCGATTCGGAGTATCTGAATGAAAACGGTGAGCCGGACGTGGAGAAGATGAAGCTCTTCTGTTACTGCCCCAAGGCTCACCAATATCGGGCCGTCGGTGACGCACTGGCTCTGTACGGCAGAGCATAGGGCAATCAAAAAGACGGTGGCACTCGTTGAATGTAGTTGCTCGATTCATCGAGCAGAAGTTCGCCCCATAAATGGGGCAACTACGATCGTTATGGTCCGGTCAGATCGTTGAATGCCGATTTTGTGGTTGCTGGGTTCATCGAGTGCTTTGACGGGGCTGAGTGCCCCGCCCTGTAAACTGAAGATCGACGATTTTTCCCGTACGCCGGGGAATTCATGCCGTCCCTTATAGTAAAGAAAAGCAGCTTGGACGAATTCGAGTTTGACATAATCAAAAAGGACAAGAACTCCAACGCGAGGGTGGGGCTGATTAAGACCCCGCATGGGGATGTTAATACTCCCGTCTTCATGCCGGTGGGGACACAGGCTACGGTCAAAACGCTTTCGTCGGAGGATCTCAAGGGAATCGGAGCGGAACTCATATTGGGTAACACCTATCATCTGTACTTAAGGCCAGGTCACAAACTGGTGGAAAAGGCTGGCGGTCTGCACAAGTTCATGAGCTGGGACAGACCCATACTGACTGACAGCGGAGGCTTTCAGGTATTCAGCTTGAACTCGCTGACCAAGACGACAGAGGAAGGTGTGACCTTCCAATCGCACCTGGACGGCTCTTATCATCTCTTTACTCCGGAGAAAGTCATTGAGATTCAGCATGCCCTGGGTGCAGACATCATAATGGCACTAGATGAACCTGTCTCCTATCCATCAACCATTGAACAGGCGGACAGGGCAAACAAGCTAACCTTGAACTGGGCGCAAAGGTGTAAGCACTCCCATAAGGAATTGGAAAATGAAGGCTCCAAACACAAACAAGCATTGTTTGGTATCATTCAAGGCAGCAGTTATCCGGAGTTGAGAAGGATATCGGCCGAGACTCTGATTGAGCTGGACTTCCCCGGATATGCCATAGGCGGGCTTTCTGTAGGAGAACCCAAGACCGCAACTTTCGAGATGACCGATCTGTGCGTTTCGTACATTCCTGAGGAAAAACCAAGGTATCTTATGGGCGTGGGAACCCCGGAGGATATGATCGAAGCTATATCCAGGGGGATCGACATGTTTGACTGCGTGCTTCCCACCAGAAACGCCAGGAACGCAAGTCTTTTTACCCGCTTCGGAAAGCTGATCATTAAGAACTCGGAATATATAGACGATTTTTCGCCGGTTGATCCGGAGTGCGGCTGCTCGACCTGCAGGAACTACAGCCGGGCGTATCTGAGGCATCTTTTCAATACCGGGGAGGTCAGCGCCCTGAGGCTTGCTACCATTCATAGCCTTTATTTTTATATGGACTTGATGAAGACCGTGAGAGATGCTATATTACAAGATAGGTTCACCCAGTGGAAGAGACAATTTTTGAAACGGTATCAGGTGAACGATAAAGATGAGCAGAATAATATCGAAAACAATCAAACCGGAGAGGGGAAATGGCGAGGTTCAAAAAGACAAAAGGGAAGTCAGAACGGTGGGGTAGGTCAAGTTTAGGTAAGGGTTTTGTGCGTTTTCTGCCACTTCTCTTACTCGGATTTGTGGGGGTTGAGGCAGCTCACGGTATGGCGGGAAGCGGCGGCGGCCAGCAGGGCGGATTGGCTGCCTTCTTGCCCTTAATCTTGATAGTAGTGATTTTCTATTTCCTTCTGATCAGACCTCAGACGAAAAGACAGAGGGAACACAAGATGATGCTTTCTACCCTGCGCAAAGGAGATAAGGTGGTTACCAACAGCGGGATGTTCGGCACCATCGTGGGCATGGATGACAAGGAGAACAAAGTGGTCCTGAAGGTGGCAGAAAATGTGAAGATCGAGTTTTTGAAAAGCTCCATTGCCGGGAGAGTGGGAGGGGAGGAGTAAAGCCGATTTAGACTTGTCTCAATCTGAATCATCTGGTTTCTTGTTACATTGGAAAAAGAGGAGAAGATGACCGGTTCGGCAATAAGAATATATGGAGATCCCGTCCTGCGAAGAAAGGCGAAACAGATCACCAAGGTGGACGAAAAGATAAGAAGGTTAGCGTTCAAAATGCTCAGCACGCTGAAGGATGCTGGAGGCATGGGGCTGGCCGCCAACCAAGTGGGTGAAGAACTGAAGATCTTTGTGGTGGACCGTACCCTTTTTCAGATAGAAGACTCCCCTTTGATCGTGATCAACCCGGTGATAGTAGATTCACGCGGCGAGCAGATCGAAGAAGAAGGATGTCTTTCCATTCCGGGCGCATACGCAGAGGTTAGCCGCCCTCTGGAAGTGACGGTCAAAGGAGTAGATCTGGACGAGAAGGAGATCGTCATTGAAGCTAAGGGAGTGTTGAGCCGGGTGTTGGCGCACGAGATAGATCACCTGAATGGGGTTTTGTTCGTGGACCATTTGAGTTCTCTGAAAAGAAAACTGTTATCCAAGAAACTAAAAGAGCTTTCTGCCAGATAACCCTCAGATAAAGCCAGTCAGAAAGACCTATGCGAATCATCTTCATGGGATCCCCCGAGTTTGCGATCCCAAGTTTGGAAAAATTAGCTCAAAGCAAACACGAGATAGTGGGGGTGGTGACGGTTCCGGACAAACCTAAGGGGAGAGGACGTAAACTGTCTGAATCCCCGGTAAAGAGGTTTGCCAGAGAGCACGGATTCTTGCTGCTTGCTCCTCCGAATCTGAAAGATGATGGATTTGTTCGGACGCTGAAGGAATTGAGCCCTGATCTGATATTGGTCGTGGCTTTCCGTATTCTTCCAGAAGTCGTCTTCTCTTTACCTGCTTTGGGTACCGTGAATCTCCATGCTTCGCTTTTGCCCAGGTATCGTGGAGCTGCGCCCATCAACTGGGCAATAATGAATGGCGAGACCAGAACCGGACTGACCACGTTCTACATAAGAAAAAAAGTGGACACCGGTGATGTGATCATGCAGAGAGAAATCAACATTCTTCCAGAGGAGAACTTCGGGGAATTGCACGACCGGATGGCTCAGATGGGTGCTGGCTTTCTGCTGGAAACCGTAGATCTGATCGAAAGGGGGGAAGCAAAGCCTACAGAGCAGGATCATAATCTGGCGACAGCCGCACCCAAGATCACTCCCGAACACTGCCGGATAGACTGGTCTCGAGCTGCCGTCGACATAAAGAATCAAATCCGGGGGCTGGCACCTTCTCCCGGAGCATTCACCCTTTACCGGGGCAAGATCTTGAAGGTCTTCAAAGCACAGGTGATCGGAGAGTCCTCTTTTTCCGGGGATTTTGGACAGGTAGTGGATTCGGATGAGAAGGAGGCCCTTTGGGCAAGGACAGCAAGAGGAATGCTCAGTCTGCTCGAAGTCCAGCCTGAAGGCAAAAGAAGAATGGGCATCCAGGAATTTGTCAGAGGATACCGTGTCGCTCCTGGAGAAAGACTGGAGTGACTTTTTTCATCTCCCAAAGAAAACAAAATCTAATAAAGTAAGTATAATGGGAAGAGAAACGACGGGAGAGCCTACCACCTGGTCTTGGTTGTGATCAGAGCTTTTGGGGGTGGTCACGTTGCTGGTCGCGGCGTTTAAAGCTTAACATCGGATTTTCGGCCTGCCGGCGGAACCGATATAATGTTTGAGTGGTAAAGTCATGCCAGACTCGAAAAAGAAGCCCGAGACGCAGAGCAAATGGACTTTTCTTTTGTTATCCATTCTGAGTCTGATCGTGCTGATAGCAGTGACCTTGTTCCTCTGGTACTTGATTTCTCCGCGGATAGATGGCGCAAGCCCTCTGCTGGGCTTGCTAATTAAAGTTGCCGGGCTTGTGTTTCTGATTACCGTCTCCGGAGGCCTGTTTTTGATTGTGCTATCCTCGGCCCTGGAAAAGGATTTTCTGTTCCCCCATGGAGAGAAACAGGTCACTTTGAAAGTTCTGTTTCCCATCAATCTTTTTCTGGGGAAGCTGTTCGGACTTCCCAGAGATAGAGTTGGGGAGTCATTTGTACAGGTTAACAACTCGCTTTTCAAGGCCACCAGAAAAAGGATAAGAAATGACCGCCTGGTGATACTTCTGCCACATTGTCTACAGAATTTCGACTGCCCTCACAAAATTATCGCAAACCATGATAACTGTCGGCGGTGCGGAGGGTGCCTGATCGGAGACATCATCGGACTAAAGGAGAAATACAATGTTGAGGTCTCAATCGCCACGGGCGGGACTTTGGCCCGGAAAGTTCTGGTCGACAAAAAGCCTGGTGTGATTGTGGCGGTTGCCTGCGAGCGTGACCTTTGTTCTGGCATTCAGGATGCCTATCCCACTCCAGTCTATGGCATATTGAATGAGAGACCGCACGGCCCCTGCGTGAACACCCGGGTGGATTTGGAGAAACTGGATCAAGCTGTGCACTACGTACTGAACGGAGTCAGATATGCAAAAAGATATAATCATCAACGTGTCTGAGTATGAAACCCGCTTGGCCGTGCTGGAAGACTTGAAACTGGTTGAGCTATTGGTGGAGCGTCCAGAGGCGGAGAGGATGGTAGGGGACATTTATAAGGGTGTGGTCAAAAGCGTTTTGCCAGGAATGCAGGCAGCTTTCGTGGACGTGGGACTGGAGAAGACTGCCTTTCTACACTTTTCGGACATAGGAGATTCCAAAAGTCAACTTGACCTCTTGTATGAGGCCGAATTCCTGGAGGAGGAAGAAGAAGCAAAGAAGGACAAGAAACAGCCTGAAAGAATCCAGGACATTCTTAAGGAAGGACAGGAGATCCTGGTTCAGGTGACCAAAGAGCCAATTGGCAGCAAAGGCGCACGGGTTACCACCCAGCTTTCTCTTCCGGGAAGGTACGTGGTTTTAGTTCCAGCAGAAGATCACGTGGGCGTCTCCCGCAAGATCTCCAACTGGGCGGAGAAAAGAAGACTAAAGCGACTAACATACGAGATAAAGCCGGATGGATTTGGATGCATTGTCCGCACCGTAGCCGAGGGGAAACAGAAAAGGGAGCTTAAATCTGACATAAAAAACCTTTGCAGGTACTGGAAAAGGATTGTGAAACAGGCGGACAAAAGCGAAGCTCCGGCTCTGCTTCACAAGGATCTCGGGCTGATCTACAGCGTCATGCGCGACGTTTTAACACCGGAGGTGGAGAAGGTCGTAGTCGATTCGAAGAAGGAATACAAGAGAATACACTCCTATTTGAGACTTGTTGCCAAGACCCTTCGTTCCAAGGTGGAATACTACGACGGGAGCGTTCCCATCTTCGATGCCTACAACATCGAGCCGGAAATCGAGAAGATGCTCGATCGAAAGGTATGGTTGAAGAAGGGGGCATACTTTGTAATTGATCAGACCGAAGCCATGGTCACCATAGATGTTAACACCGGCAGGTTCGTGGGAAAAACCACCCAAGAGTCCACGGTGCTCAAAACCAACCTGGAGGCTGCCCGGGAGATTGCACGCCAGATCAGACTGCGAGACATCGGAGGATTGATCATTGTGGATTTCATCGATATGGAGCTGGCGTCGAATAGAAGGAAGGTTTTTGACGAATTCAAAGCCGCTTTCAAGCATGACCGGTCGAAGAACAGCATCCTGCCCATCTCTGATTTTGGCCTGGTGGAGATGACCCGCGAGAGGATTCGGCCTTCGATCCTTCATACCTTGAGCGAGACTTGTCCCTGCTGCGGAGGTATTGGCAGGATAGTCTCAAGAGACACTGTGGCCATGAAAATCGAAAGGTGGTTCAAAAGAGCCAAAGTGAGCTCCGGATCTAGACGTTACCGGCTGATGGTTCATCCGGACGTGGCGCAGGTGCTTGGCGACCGGAAAGATGGACGTCTCCACCGGTTGAGCAAAGAGCTTAAGCTCGATATAGAACTGGTGAAGGATCAGGAACTGTCATCGGATGAATTCACGGTGGTGGATGTTGATCAAAATATGGACGTGACTGACATGTTCAAGTCCAGAAGATAGTTTTGCCTTGACACGGCATGGCAAGAATGTTAGTATGCACTTTGAAGAAGGAGAATGAGCGAGCCGCAGATCCTTGGATAATGCTCCAGACAGATCCAAAAAGCACCGGAGGAGGAGTTTCATGTATGCTATCGTAGAGAGCGGAGGGTTTCAGTTTAGCGTCAGAGAAGGGGAGAAGGTGAGAATACCCAAGCTTGAGGTCGAGCCTAAGGAAAAGATAACTTTAGATAAGGTTCTTTTTGTCGGGGGGGAGAAAGCCCTGATTGGAACGCCATATGTCGACAACGCCAAAGTGGTAGCAGAAGTGGTTGGCTCAGGAAAAGCTGAGAAAATCACCGTGGTTAAGTTCAAAAGAAGAGTGAAATATCGTAGAAAGAAAGGGCACCGTCAGGAGTTTACCGAGGTAAAGATCGAAAAGATCCTTCCGCCCAAGTGAGAGTTAGTCGACTGAAAGTCCAAGAGTGTGTGAGTTGAGCGAAGCTTAAACCCAAACAAGTTTGGCCGAAAGATGTTAAGAAGAACCGCCGTAATTTTCGCCGTCCTCGCTCTGATTCTGGCGCAGACATCCTCTGCTGCGGTTATCAGTCGGGTCGAGGTAACGGGGAATCGAAGCGTCGATCAGTCGCTGATCATCAACATGTCGGGTCTGGTGGTCAACTCCGAGCTGAGGCCCAGCGTCATACAGGACGCTATCAAGAGAATTTATGCCACGAATCTCTTCTCCGACGTTCAGATCGAGGGAACCGAGTCAGAGGACGGAGTGAGAATCACCATAATGGTGAAAGAGTATCCCCGAATCAAGGAGGTTGACATTTCGGGCAACAAAAAGATAAAAATTGAAGATCTGGAGGAGAAGATCGATATCGCCGCCGGAAAGGTAATAACCCCGGCGGAGGTGAAGAGAGCGGTGGATGGGGTTGAATCACTTTATAACGAAAAAGGATATCTCTCCGCCCAGGTCGAGTCAGAACTGATCCAGACCGACGTACCGGATGAAGTGATCCTGAAGCTTAAAATCGAAGAAGGCAAAAAGGTAACCATCAAAAGGATCTACGTGGAGGGGAATAAGGCCTTCAAGGCGTCCAGGATAAGAAAACAGATGAAAAACAAGGAGGACCGTTGGTGGCGCGGGGGTGAGTTCAAACCGGATCAGTACGACGAAGACAAGGACAACATCATCGAATTCTACAAGAAGAAAGGTTATCTGGACGCTCAGATAGTTTCCGATTCCATCTGGTACGGTCCCGACAAAAAGAATCTGTTTATCCGGATCGTGGTTAGCGAAGGGGAGAAGTACAAATTCGGAGAGGTGAGCTGGGAAGGGAACAAGCTTTTTACCTCCGAGAAGTTGGAGCGGTTATTAAAATTCAGAGAGGGGGATGTCTATTCTCAAGAAAAATACGACGAGACTCTGGGCGACATCTATTTCCTTTATCAGGAGGACGGATACCTTTACACCCAGGTGGAGGACAGGACCACAACCCGAGGCGACGTGGTAAATATTAGCTATCACATCACCGAGGGGGTCCCGGCTAACGTACACTACATCAACATCGTGGGGAACACCAAGACCAAGGACAAGGTGATCAGACGGGAGCTCTCCATCCTGCCCGGGCAGAGATTCAGGCGTTCTCTTCTGATGCGCAGCCTGCGTGACGTCACCTATCTGAATTACTTCTCCAATGTGGAGCCGGATTACGAGGTCTTAGAAAACGGGGACATCGATCTATTCATCAAAGTGGAGGAAAAGCCAACCGGACAGATCATGTTTGGAGCCGGATACAGCGCCCGAGACAAGCTGGTGGGCAACATAGGGTTGGGCATCCCCAATCTTTTCGGCAATGGCCAACAGCTGAAACTCAACTGGGATTTTGGCAAAAGGAGGCAGACTGTTGAGCTCTCTTTCACCGAGCCCTGGTTCAGAGATACGCCTACCTCGGTTGGCTTTGACATATATCAGATCAATCGCAGGTGGTACGAGGACTTTACTGAGGAGAACAAGGGTTTCGGCTTGAGGTTGGGAAGAAGATTGTCCTGGCCGGATAACTACTTCAGGGTATACTGGCGGTACGGGTGGAAGCAGATCAGGTATTATGACTTTGGCGATCCCCAGCTGCGGATCGATCCGGATACTGGGGACTCCACTTACATTCCTCATTATCTTTCAGAGGTGGATTGGCCTCGAAACAGCGCCACTACCTCTTTCACCGTGGTCCGAGACTCCAGAGATCTTCCTCAGTTCGCCACCAGAGGCTCGGTGCTCTCATGGAACACCGAATTGGGGGCAGAATTCCTGGGGGGAGATTTTTCCTATCATAAACACATATTTGAGGCCAGTCACTTTCTGACCACCTTCTGGAAGTTTGTCCTGGTGGCTCATGCGAAGGTGGGGGTTCTGGACGGGCGAGACAAGGACTCGCCTGAGATATACGGAGAACGGTTTTCCCCCGGAGGAACCGATCCGGACGGGATGATCCGAGGGTACTCTGATGGTTCCATTGGACCGGTTGACGCCCAGGGCAGAAAGCTGAGGGGAAGAAGCCTGCTGGTCTACAACTTGGAGTTGCAGTACCCCCTGGTGGAGCAACAGATGTATTTCCTTGTTTTTGCTGATGCTGGAAATGCGTGGCTGAGCGGCAGAGAGATAAGACCGTTCGCACTGGAACATAAATCCGACAAGGAGCTCTTTAGATCGCTGGGCTTGGGCGCCAGGCTGGTGATCCCTGGCATGGGAGTCATCGGGTTTGATTTCGGCTACGGATTTGACGATCCAGACGGAGGGGACTGGAGACCTCATTTTCAATTCGGAACCTCGTTTTAAGCACTGCTGAAGCCCAAGTAAAGCCGCCGAATCGACAAAAGATAAACGAGCGAAAATTATTTTCCAAGGAGGAGAAAAGTGAAAGCGAAAATCATCGTCCTGTCTACCGTGATCGCCCTTTTGATGGCAGCATCTCTTTTCTTCTGGGCCGGCGAGACCTCTTCTCAAGAGGGAAGAATCGGGTACGTAGATTCGATGAGGCTTCGCACCGAATTCAACGAATTCCAGGATGCCCAGGCCGAGTTCGACAAGGATGTACAAGTATGGCAGGATGAAATAGCAGAACTGGAAACGGTGATCGACAGCCTGAAGCAGGATCTAGAGGAGACGAAGCTGCTTTTAAGCGAAGCCAACAGAAAAGAGAAAGAGGAGAATCTGGAAGCCCAGGAGCTGGAATATCAGAGGCTTACCAACGACGTCTTCGGTCCCGGGGGAAAAGCTGAAAAAAGAAACGCTGAGTTAACCAAGCCTATTCTGGGAAAAATCAATAACGTACTGGAGAAAATAGCCACAGAAGAGAATTACATAATGATCTTCGATTCGGTCAACGGTAACATCGCCTATGCCAAGAAAGGTCTGGATCTAACTGACTTGGTTTTGGAGGAACTCGGCAAACTCGAGTAGCCATCTGAACCTTCAGAGTTCCTGGTTATGGTGGGTTAAGAAAACCTGAGAATGGAAAAAGACTTAGGTGAAATAGCTGAATACCTGGGGGGAGAACTGGTAGGGAACCCCTGCGTACGAATAACCGGAGTAGCGGGCATCGAGGATGCCCGAACCGGTGATCTCACGTTTCTGGCCAATCCAAAATATGCCTCCCTTTTGAAGACCACCTCCGCCTCCGCGATCATCGTGGGGAGAGAGACACAAACGGAGAAGCTCAAGAAGCCTCTGATCAAACATCCCAATCCCTATTTTGCTTTCGCCCGGGCAATAGAACTTTTCGTGGATACAAAAAGAAGCTATCCTGAAGGCACTCACCCCTCGGCGGTCCTAGGAGAAAAGGTTGACGTGGGCAGCGGCGTGCATATCGGTCCTCACGTGGTTGTGGAGAACGGGGTGCGTCTGGAGGGCAACTCAGCCGTTCTTGCAGGGGGTTTTATTGGAGCAGGTTCGGTCATAGGGGAAAACTCTCTGATCTATCCCAATGTGACAATAAGGGAAAATGTAGAGGTAGGAAAAAATGTGATCATTCATTCCGGCTCTGTGATCGGGTCAGACGGTTTCGGTTACGCCAGGACCGATAGAACGCAACACAAGATCCCGCAGATTGGAGGGGTAAAGATAGAGGACCATGTCGAGATCGGAGCGAACGTAACTATAGATCGGGCCACCTTAGGGAACACCCGAATCGGGAAGGGAACCAAAATCGACAATCTGGTGCAAATCGCACATAATGTGGAAATAGGGGAGAATTGCATAATCGTGGCACAGGTGGGAATAGGAGGAAGCACCAAGGTGGGAAACGATGTGGTTCTGGCAGGCCAGGTAGGCCTGGTTGGTCACATCAAGATAGGCAACCGGGTCGTCATCGGAGCTCAGTCCGGCGTCACCAAGGATATCCCCGATGATACCACGGTGTTCGGCTATCCCGCGCGCGAAATCCATAAGACCAAAAGAATCGAGGCCTATCTCTCCCGTCTGCATATCTATCTGGATCGACTAAAAGAGCTGGAGAAAAAGCTTGAAAAGATGAAGTATTCCCCTCACTAACCCGGAAAGCCACGGAGGTCAACATGAGCGTGCCGGTTGAACTCAATGACGATAATTTTGAAAGCGAAGTCTTAAAGTCTGATAAGCCCTGTCTGGTTGATTTTTGGGCGGAGTGGTGTGGACCTTGCCGAATGGTGGGTCCCGTCGTCGAGGAGATCGCCAGAGAGTACGAGGGAAAGCTGAAGGTGGGGAAGCTGAACGTGGATCAAAATAGTCAGACTGCCAGTAAGTACGGAATCATGAGCATCCCCAGCATCCTTTTCTTCAACGGAGGACAGATGGTGGACCAGATCACAGGTGCCGCCCCCAAGAAGCAGTTTGTCGAGAAGATCGAAAAGATGGTTAAATAGGAAGGCTGCTGATGGGTAGCTCTGGGCAACATATCAATCCCTCAGATGAACAGATAAAGGAAATCCTGCAGAAATACAACAACGTGGCAGTGGTAGGATTGTCGTCTGACCAGACCAGACCATCCTATGGAGTGGCGGAGTATTTGCAGCGGAAAGGATTCAAAATAATCCCGGTCAATCCCAACGAGAAGGAAATCCTGGGGGAAAAAGCCTATCCCAACCTTGGCTCTATTCCTGAGAAGGTTGAGATAGTGGACATATTTCGCCGGGCTGAACACGTGCCCCCCATCGTGGATGAAGCCATAATAATCGCCGCTAAAGTCATCTGGATGCAGTTGGGAGTGGTAAATCACGCTGCTGCCATTAAGGCTTCGCAAAGCGGACTTGCCGTGATCATGGATAGATGCATCTACAGAGACCACAGGATGCTTGTCGGGTGAGAACATTCTGACGAAAGGTGAGAAGCCCTCAAAAGAAAAATCAAGCTGTCAGTTCAGCGTATCCGCCTCTCAGGAATCCAACCAGACCATCGAGATCATAAAGCAGGGGAAGGAATACCGGTTCTGTCATTTTGCCACGCTTAAAAGGGAGGGCACCGAGATAGCCTGTCCCTTTGCGGATAGGGACACAGAATCTGCACATGATAGAGGTGGTCCGGGGAGGAGTCTCTTCATAATGAATGGAACCGTTTATTGAAGGGTAAGCTGGTGAGGAAGAAAATCATGGATCTGAAGGGCATCGTAATCCCCATATTGATCGTGGCCGGGTGGCTGGTTCTTTACGGGGTAATCCTGCCCATGCTGGGAGTCAGCACCTGACTTAGGAAGAAGAGCTGCCCTGTTCCGAGAGAACAGAAGAGGATTGAAAAACAGAGCAGGTGAGAGGATATTTCTCTTGAGTTGCACTTCTCATGTTCACTACAGTAGCCCAAATGACCGGACCTTCTCTTTTGACGAGCATTGGTCTTAAGAGCGGAGAAAGCGGTTGGCCTGAACAATTTTCGTGACCATCGGAGAAGGAGAACCAATGCTAATCAACTTGTCGTGGAAAGGAAAACTATCTTTTGAAGCCGTAACCGAGTCCGGTCATCGCCTGCCACTTGATGCCAAGGCGGAGGCCGGCGGGGACGACAAAGGCCCCAGCCCCATGGAGGTCTTACTGGTCTCGCTGGCAGGATGCACCGGGATGGACGTGGCCTCCATTCTTCAGAAGAAAAGGGTGAACTTGCGGAATATGGCTATCAGGGCGGAGGGAGAAAGGGCTCCCCAGCATCCAAAGTACTTCACGAAAATAGACGTGCTGTTCAACCTGGAGGGGGCCGGGATCAAAGAAGAGGATGTTAAACAAGCCGTAGAACTTTCCAGGGACAGATACTGCTCGGTTTCAGCCATGTTGAAGGAAAAGGCTCAAATCTCGTATCGATGGAATATTGTGAATAGGGATTGATTGGGATTCCATGAACGGAACATGAGACGTCCCGCCTTTCACGCCTTGTTGCTATTTATCGTCGGCGTACTTTCGGCCAATTCCTTGGATTTGCCGGTTAGTCTGCTTCTTTCTGTTATTACTCTCACGCTAATCTTCTCAGCCATTTTTATCCTGCGCAAGGACAAGGCAAGTGCTACCCTTTTTCTAATTCTATCGCTTATCCTCTCGGGTTTCGTGAGATACGAGCTGGCCACCACCGATTTTCCTTCTCATCATGTGAACAATTTCCTGGGCTTGAGTTCTAAGGTGACCATCAACGGAAAAATCGTTGAGGAGCCAGATGTCAGGAAAGACAAGACTTTTATTACTGTTGATACAGACACGATAAGCGTCGGGGAGAGGATCCACTCCACCACCGGAAGGATAATTCTTAAGCTAAGGGTACCCACTTTTAAGTTTCAGTACGCCGACAATATAAAATTCCAGGGATATCTGAACCCACCGGCATCCAAAAGAAACCCCGGAGCATTCGATTACAAACGGTACTTGAACCGAAAGAACATCCATGGGATCGTTACTTTGTCTTCGACTGATGAGGTGGAGATCCTTGGGCGAGGTGCACCAAACCTGTTCCAATCGAAGATAGTGATTCCGCTCAGGAGATGGGTCTTAGGTGTTTTCGACAGGACCCTATCCGGGAATCATGAAGCGCTGCTTTCCGGGTTTCTTCTGGGCGAGACCAGGGAGATTCCTAAAGAGGTCTACGACATGTTCAGAGATACCGGCACAGTTCACCTTCTGGCGGTATCCGGATCCAATGTGTGGTTAGTTATCGGGGTGATCCTGGCGGCACTGAGTTTGCTTCGAGTCCCCAAGCTGCCGACCACGCTGCTGAGCATGTTTTGTATCCTCATATTTGCTAATTTGGTGCACAACGACCCCCCAGTGGTTAGAGCGGGAATAATGGCGGGGGTGGTGCTGGTAGGCGTCCTTTTATACAAGGATGTTGACCTTATAAATGTGGTCTCTTTCTCCGGTTTGGCAATTCTATTTTATTCCCCGCTTTTTCTTTTTGACGTGGGTTTTCAGCTCTCCTTTGCATCGGTTTTCGCAATACTTCTGGTGTATCCGCCGCTGAGCAAGTGGGCATCCAGGTACCTAAACAAGTCACAGAAGAAACTGTGGAGATGGATAGTGGTGCCTGCGCTGGTCTCGGTATCTGTGGAGCTTGTTCTTTTCCCCATCTTGGCATATTATTTTAACATGGTTCCTCTGGTGATAGTGGTCGCCAATATATTCATTGTGCCTCTGGCCGGACTCTCGGTCACATTGGCGTGCTTCACCCTTTTTTCAGCCATTTTCAGCACGACTCTGGCAGGAGTTTTCTCCGCTTGCAATTGGCTATGTTTGGGCGTCACGTTGAACTTAACGGCGTTTTTTGCCCATCTGCCGGTAGCAAAGCTTTCCGTGCCGGCTCCGTCACTTACCACCTTTATACTTTACTACTTCTTTCTGTGGCTTTTGCTTAGCTCCATCTCCTTTAAGAGAAAGGCTGTAATTTTCTCCGTTCTAATGATCGCCAATCTGATCATCTGGAAGCAGGCTTTCGCTCACGACAACAAGCTTTTGCGCCTGACTTTTCTGGATGTTGGCAAGGGAAGTTCGGCCGTAGTTGACCTGCCTAATGGCCAGACATTTTTGATAAATGCAGGTCAAAAAGAAAAAATTTTTGATGCTGGAGAATACGTGGTTACGCCCTTTTTGAATCACCAGGGCACCGCAAAGCTGGATAGACTTCTCCTGACAGATACAGATCCCTCGAGCCTGAATTCGGCCCTATCGGTTATGAAGGACGCCGAGGTTGAACAGGTTTTCGTGCCGGTTTACCTTTTTCCGAGTAAAGAAAACCTACGGGATTTTTCTGAAAGGATGACGTGTGATCTTCACTTCCTGGAGTCCGCAGGGGCTCTCAGAGATGGAAAAGGTGAATTCGAAATTCGTTTTTTCGAGTATCCTGAGGCGGACAGATTGAAGCTAGCTTGCCGAGAGACATTGACAAAGATCAGGTACCAAAAAGTAGTCTTCTGTCTTCTTGATGGAATGACGCGAGTTCATTTTGACCCAAAATTCGATTGGAATCAGTTTAGGAACTGTTCGGTCCTGGTCTTGTCCGAACTCGGGAATGCGGATGACATCGTCCAGGTTATCTCTGCCGTGAGACCACAAGAAGTTATCTTCACCCGGCATTATTTCAGGTATGAGAAGGAAAAGATCCCACTTCTGATGCAGCTGAGTTTCCCCGAAATTGAGTACTATCGCACAGCAGAAAGCGGTGCGATAATCTGTGAGACTGACGGCGACAAACTGTGCTTTGATCTCACCATCAGATGAGCCTAATCATGAAGCTCGATTATTCGTCCCACCATAAGGTTTCTGACAGGTTGGTCACATGACAACGGCAGAAACAGTTATCCTGGCCGGATCAATTGTTTTGATTGGCCATTTCATCAAGGGATTCTCCGGATTTGCCAGTGCGCTATTTGCCATTCCGCTTCTGGCTCTGTTTCTGGATATCAAGTTTGTGGTCCCGGTATTCTTACTATTCGATCTGATCTCCGGCCTGATTCTGACTGTTCAGAACAGGAGGTTCATAGACAGGAGATCTGCCGCTATGATTCTGTCCGGATTGATTGTTGGAGCGGCAGCCGGGACATATCTTTTAGTTTCTTTCGAAAGCGAGGTTTTGAAAAGAGTTTTTGGCGCGGTGGTCATTCTGTTCGCGCTGAAGATTCTGCTTTGGGACAACCGGGAGACTGAAAGGCGGATCAGCACGGTCTGGGCACCCTTCAGCGGTCTCGTTGGGGGATGTACCGGAGCCATGTTTGGCCTGAATGGTCCGCCCATGGTCCTTTATCTCACTCATCGACTAAGGGACAAACAAGCGTTCAGAGCCACTCTTTACGGCCTATTTTTCGCGGACGCTTGCTACCGGCTCGTTTTGTACTCATTCAACAGACTCATTACCCTGGAGGTGGTTAGATTCGCTTTGTACTTGACGCCGTTTCTTCTATTGGGTCTGCTGGTTGGGTCGAAACTGCACGCCACGATACATGAGAATGTGTTCAAGAAGATCATTGCGCTTATTCTTGTTGTAGCAGGGATGTTCTTGGTCATCTAAAAGGACAATTGCGGCGACGCCTTATTCTTCTATCTTACCCGAGTCCAGAGGCAAGGTACCCTTCGAACCGTCCACGAATTCATTTAGTAAGCTCGTTTCTCTGAGTTACATCTCTTGGCTGTGTTCCGCCTCCGGGGACTATCGGCCTCTGTCTCTTGAAACCGCGAAATCACGGGTCCAAACTGAGAATATCGTCTTGCTGCACCAAGGCCTGAAGGAAAACTCCGAGGATTTCTGCTAATTCACTGCCGCAATGACGTTTAACAAAGCCGAGATGGTGCTTGAGGTTCAGATTTCACTCCAAACCAAAAGGATGCGTAAATGGGTTACGCAATTGTTATGCGATCTGTTAGTATTGACAATTAGGGTTTCGATGTAGATATTAGACATGTGCTCAGGCAAATCTGGTTAAAAGGGGGCAGATTTGCCTGAGCCGGGGGGCAGGAAGTCGCCGTCAAACGTGCGGAGGTTGCTTGCGCCTCGCGGTAGCCTGGTTGACTTCCCGACGAGTTTAGCAATATTCGGATTACCGACACCCCCGGGAAAAATCTAAAGGGGTCGCGGTGTTGATGCTACGGGAGGCAACGATTCAAAACGAATCCAAATACAATAAACTAAAACAGGAGGTGACGTAATGCTCACTCGTAAGAGCTTGATCGCCGTTTTTTTCTTGGCGCTTGCTGCGACTGCTTGGGCAATAGTGCCCACCACCTTGAATGATTTCTCCTTGCCGGGGTCACAGCCAGGTCAGTCGGGGAACCTGGAACATCCCACTAAGTGTGATAATTGTCACGGGGGTTATGACCAGGCAGTTGAACCTGGCTTCAACTGGCGGGGCAGTATGATGGCGCAGGCGGCGCGGGATCCATTCTTCTACGCCTGCATGACGGTGGGCAACCAGGATGCCCCCGAAAGTGGGGATCTCTGCATTCGTTGTCATTCACCGGCTGGGTGGCTGGAAGGGCGTTCCGTACCGACGGATGGATCAGCACTTAACAATAATGACCGGGAGGGCGTACAGTGTGATTTCTGCCACAAGCTGATCAGACCCACCGGCCTCGGGGTCAACCCCTACCCAGGTGATGCTGATTACACAGCTGGGACCTATCCTCAGGATCAGTCCTATCTCTCCACGCTGGCAGCCATCCCGGAGTCGTCGGCCAACGGCATGTACATAGCTGACGCAGCCAACGCCAAGCGGGGACCATATGTTAACACTGTGGCCAGGCATCAGATGTTCTACTCACCCTTCCACCGCGAGTCCAATCTGTGCGCCACCTGCCATGATGTGAGCAATCCAGTATATACAAGAACTGCCGGCGGCGCATACGCTCCTAACACTTTCGACCAGCCCGCTCCCTCTTTCGATCCTTATTCCATGTTTCCCGTTGAACGCACCTTCAGTGAGTGGCTGATGAGCGATTACAACACACCTGCAGGAGTGTACGCGCCACAGTTTGGCGGAAACAAGGATTTCGTCTCTACTTGCCAGGATTGCCACATGAAGGACGTTACGGGTTTAGGCTGCAACAAAAAGGGTGCGCCAAACCGCCCGGATCTACCTCTGCACGACCTGACCGGCGGGAACGCATTCATCCCCAACCTGGTGGCAGCGCTTTACCCCGGCGAGGTCGACCCGGCCGCCCTGGACGCGGGCATACAACGCGTGGTCTACATGCTTGAAAACGCCGCTGCCCTGACCCTTGAGGCGACGCTGGAGGCAACGGGCTACCTGGCTTTAGTGGGAGTTACCAATGAAACCGGCCACAAGCTGCCTTCAGGCTACCCGGAGGGTCGCAGGATCTGGCTGAACGTCAAAGCATATGATGCCACGGCCACTTTGATCTACGAATCCGGGGCATACGATCCGGAAACCGGGGTACTCACGCACGATCCCGATATTAAGACTTATGAGATCAAGCCGGGAATCTCGCAAGCTCTGGCTCCCATCGTGAACTTGCCGGCCGGGCCGTCCTTCCACTTCGTGCTAAATGACACCATCTATAAGGACAACCGCATTCCGCCGAGAGGCTTCACCAACGCCAATTTCGATATGATTCAGTCGCCGCCAGTTGGCTATTCCTACGCCGACGGCCAATACGCGGACACCACCGCATATCTCCTTCCGGATACGACCGCCTTGGTTGAGGTTACCCTGTATTACCAGACCACCAGCAAAGAGTATGTGGAGTTTTTGCGCGATGAGAACATAACGAATGAGTGGGGCAATATTTTTTATGACCTTTGGGCTGCAAATGGCAAGTCGGCTCCGATAGCCATGACCTCGGCGGCCTGTACGGTCCAAGCAATTGTGGACGCCACCCCTCCGACAGCTCCAGCGAACCTTTCGGCTATAGCAGTCTCCAGTTCGGAGATTGACTTGACGTGGGACGCTTCCACTGACAATATAGGAGTGACAGGCTACCACATCTACCGCGACGGCCTGCAGGTTGGAACAGCTGTCGACCTGACCTACCGGGACAGCGGCCTGCAGCCACTAACCACCTACTCGTACTTTGTGAAAGCGTTCGATGGGGCCGGAAATCTGTCTGATCCGAGCAATGTGGCTGAAGCTACGACTAAGAAAAAGAAAGGCAGGGGCAAGTTAGCTGAAGATAAGTCGACCGAGATAAGATTCGCAGCGCACCCTAATCCTTTCAACGCGGTAATCCAGTTCAGCTACTACCTACCGGAGTCGGGCAAAGTCAGGGTGGAGGTTTTTGACATCACCGGCAGACGAGTTGCTACTCTGGTCGACGGTTGGGAGAGGGCGGGGCAGCATGAGGTACGCTGGTCGGCCGAGAATGTAGCCAGTGGTGTCTATCTGGTGCGCTTGAACATGGGTACAGAAAGACTTGTACAAAAGGTGACTCTGCTGAAATAAAGATACGAACAAAAAGTTTGGGCCTAGTGGACATACTGCCTTAATGTGGCAAGAGGAGGGAATTCGTCTCCGTCAAGGCCGGGAGCAGTTGTACGCGGAATAATCGCTCCCCGAGGTGCCCAAGGCAGGTATCGGGATTGCGTGGAGCTTTTACGGTACGTGTACTATTGACCGCTCCCTCCGCAAGGACTCTCAGGGCGAAAGGAGGCGGGGCATGAAAAAGCTTGTCTGGCAGTTACGTTCACCTTGGCTATTGGGATGACTGTATGGGGCTTCACTGGCGGCCCGCCCGACGGAGCGACAGGGGCTCCGGGAGAAGAACTCTGTACCGATTGTCACACCAGTTTCCTGGCTAATTCAGGTGACGATCTGTCGACCATAACCGGTTTCCCCGACCAGTTGGAACCAGGACAGACTTACTCTCTCTCAGTCAGTCCGGCCGATCCGGGTCAGCAGAGACTTGGGGATTTACGATGATCCCCATTTCTTTCGGGAAAACTGTCCTTCAGATTCGCCTGGGCCTGCCATACTTCTTTCCCAGTCGGCTTATCTCCGGGGCCTCGAGTAAGCTCAATCTACGTAGCTGGCATCAAGTCTAAAGCCGTTTTGAATTGTTGTGGCCGGTCGCATGATTTCTGCACCAGGTCCGTCATTCCGGTGTCTCCTTTAGTGGTCAAGTAAAGATGAGAGGCCCTGTCGAAGGCTCAGGATGTTGCGCCCTAATATGTTGAAGGAAAAAGGCTTACCGTCGCGCAACGGGACCACGTAGACAGTGGGGAACAGTTTTTCGAAGCCTTAGAGCGAAGGGATGATGATTTTCCTTGACAAAGGGTCGTTAGGTGTGTAAATTCGGCGGTACTATGCCCGGTTTCCTGGTTTGACGGCAAGAAGGGTGGTAAATCAAAGGATTCCCATTTATGAGCGCTTCCCCAGAGAGTAAACTGTATCTTGAGCTTTGCCAGGCAGTAGCCAAAGCCCGGTCGGTTTTTGCAGCCAGGCACCAAGACCGCATTAAGCTCCCCGAAGACGCCACTCAGAAGGAAGCAGGGGCAAGAAAGCCTTTCTTGGATATCCAGAAATTCGATACAGAAAAAAGGCTTCTGGAGAAATTTCTAGACGACTTGGTAGGGCTGCTTGAGAGGTACGAGGTGTTTGATAGACGAGAGATCGAGAAACTTGGTGCGATCAAAGAAAACACAAGAGTGCAAGAACTGATGCGTGCGGTCCTCGCTACCGATTCGAAAGGCCTGCGACAACTCTCCACCCAAATTGATGTCGAGATGGACTTACTCTTGCTCGTGGGTTTGAACCTGACCCAGGCAGTCCTAGAGCTATACGCAAAGAAGTTACGTCCGAAGGTGGATCAAAAGAACTGGCTTAAAGGCATCTGCCCGATTTGTGGAGGCCATCCGGCTATCGAAAAACTGCGAAGGGAAGATGGAAGCAGAATGCTTCACTGCAGTCTCTGCGGAACAGAATGGCACTTCAAAAGGATCATGTGTCCTTTTTGCGGGAACGAGGATCACAATAGTCTAAGATACTTCTTTGTAGAGGAAGATTCGCCCTTCGGCAGCGACGCCTTTCGAGTGGACGTGTGTGACAAATGCAAAATGTACATCAAAACACTGGATGAACGGAAATTGGCCGAGAACCAAAAGCCCGACCTTTATTTGCAGAATCTTAATACATTGTATTTGGACATTCTGGCCCAAAGAGATGGTTACCAAAGCCCTACCTACTGGATGATCGCACCGTCAGAAGATCTTTTTGCCTAGACGTGAATGTGAAAAAGATCACAAAGTGTGAACCTTTTAAACAGAATCTCGGAGGGAGGTGAGATTTCATGAAAGGAGTGAGAGCGCTGGTCGTCCTGTCGCTGATACTTGCTGTCGCGCTTGTCTGGGCGTTTGCGCAGGCACCGAAGGTGAAAGTCTCGGAGAAGGAGGAGCCCACAGCCTTCCGGGTCAGATGCTCAATCTGTCATTCTCTGGAAGAGGTGAGACAGGGAATGGAAAAGTTGATGGTGGACATGCACAAGAAGGCCGGAGTAGACATAAGCGAGAAGTCCTTGAAGGAGATCGAGGAAACTTTCACCCTGCTTCCTTTGGAAGATCCTCACAAGGGTCTCTTCCAGGAGAAATGCGGCAAATGTCATGGTCTGGACAAAGTGGTGGCAGCTCATCAGGCAACAGATGAAGGAGGCATGAAGGAGATCATCGAGAGGATGGCCAAGAAGGAGAAGTCCGGCATCTCGCAGGAAGAGATAGAGAAGATTCACGAGTCCATGATGATGCTGAACGAGATTTACGAACCAGACGTGGAATTGGAAAAGGAAGAGAAAAAATGAAACCGAAATTGTTGAGGAGGTGAAGAAAGCACATGAAAATCTCACGGAGAGGTTTTCTGAAGATCTCCGGGGGAGTGACCACCGGGGCGGCCTTCGGTGCCTTCGGTATTCATCTTAGAAGCTCGCAGGCACATGCGCAAGAGTTGAAAACCAAGTATGCTACTGAGAGCACCACAATCTGCCCGTACTGTGCCGTGGGATGCAGCGAGATCGTGTCGGTGAGCAACGGAAAGGTGATCAACATCGAGGGCGACCCGGATCATCCTATCAATGAAGGATCCCTTTGCAGTAAGGGAGAGGCTCTGATTCAGGTGGCAAATAACGAACGAAGGATGACCAAGGTTCTGTATAGAGCACCTTACAGCGATAAGTGGGAGGAGAAAACGTGGGATTGGGCCCTGCCGGAGATTGCCAAAAGGATAAAGAGGACCAGGGACGAGAACTGGATGGCTAAGGACGATAAAGGACGAGTGGTCAATCGAGTGGAGGCCTTGGCCGGATTGGGCGGTGCGGCCCTGGATAACGAGGAGTGCTACCTCTGGGTCAAGCTGGCTCGCGCGCTGGGGATAGTATACCTGGAACATCAAGCGCGCATATGACACTCTGCCACAGTCGCCAGTTTGGCGGAAACTTACGGCAGAGGGGCAATGACCAACCACTGGATCGATATCAAGAACTCCGACTGCATCATGATCATCGGCTCCAACGCAGCCGAGAATCACCCCATCTCATTCAGGTGGGTCACCAAAGCGATGGGGAACGGAGCCAAGCTCATCAGTGTGGATCCGCGCTTCACCCGGACCTCAGCCCGGGCCGACATCTACGCGCCCATGAGGTCGGGGACCGATATTGCCTTCCTGGATGGGATTATGAACTATATCGTCCAGAACAACCTCTACAACAAGGACTACCTGGTTGACCACACCAACGCCAGCTTCCTGGTCAATCCGAAGTTCGGATTCAGCGACGGACTCTTCACTGGGTATGATGCGGCGAAGCGGATGTATGCCAAGGACACCTGGCAGTATCAACTGGATGCCGATGGGAACGTGAAAAAGGACCCGACCCTTGAGGATCCCGACTGCGTATTTCAGCTTCTTAAGAAGCATCTCTCCCGTTACACTCCGGAGAAAGTGGCCAACGTTACGGGATGTCCTTCGGAGCTGATAGTGGAGGTGGCGAAGACTTACGGGGCAACCGGTGCCAAAGACAGGTCCGGTACGATCATGTATGCCATGGGCACCACCCAGCATACGGTTGGCACCCAGAACGTGCGCACCTATGCCATGCTACAGCTTTTGCTGGGGAATGTCGGAGTGGCAGGAGGCGGAATCAACGCGCTGAGAGGCGAGTCCAATGTCCAGGGTTCCACCGATCATGCCATTCTGTTCCACATTCTTCCCGGGTATCTTAAGACTCCCAGAGTTGAAAATCAGACTCTGGCAGAGTATCTGGAGAAGTGGACGCCCAAGTGGAAGGATCCCAAGAGTGCCAATTGGTGGCAGCACACCCCCAAGTACATGGTTAGCTTGCTCAAGGCTTTCTGGGGAGATCACGCCACCAAGGACAATGAATTCGCCTACCAGTATCTTCCCAAGGTGAGCGCCAACTACTCTCACATCTCCATGTTCGAGGCCATGTACGACGGGGTGATCAAAGGTTTGATCTGCATGGGTCAGAATCCTGCAGTGGGGGGACCCAACGTGGTTAAGGAGAGGAAAGCCCTGGAGAAGTTGGATTGGTTGGTGGCGGCAGATTTGTGGGAGACCGAGACCGCGTCCTTCTGGAACGCCCCCGGTATTGATCCCAAGAAGATAGCAACGGAGGTCTTCATGCTGCCGGCTGCAGCTTCCATGGAGAAGGAGGGCAGCATAACCAACAGCGGGCGCTGGAGCCAGTGGAGATATATGGCAGTTCATCCTCCGGGGGATGCCAGATCCGATCTGTGGATTCTGGATCAGATTCTCAAGGAGTTGAAGAAGGTTTACCAGGCCGATCCCGGGCCATTCCCGGGTCCCATCGTTCATCTGGACTGGAATTATGGGCCAGGGAAAGAGGAGCCGGATGTGCATGCGGTAGCCAAGGAGATCAACGGCTACGATCTGACCACCGGCAAACTGATGGCATCATTCGCCGGACTCAAAGACGACGGCACCACCTCCTCAGGCAACTGGCTGTATTGCGCCAGTTATACCGAGGCCGGTAACATGGCGGCCAGAAGAGATCCCACCGATGCCGAGAACAAGATCGGGCTTTATCCGAAATGGTCGTGGTGCTGGCCGGTCAACAGAAGGATCATCTACAACCGTGCCTCTTGCGATCTGACCGGCAACCCCTATGCTCCTAACAAGTGGGTGGTCAAGTGGACCGGACCCGAGACGAAGTGGGCAGGAGACGTTCCCGACGGCGGCTGGCCTCCCGGAGAAAAATACTCCTTCATCATGAAGCCCGAGGGTCACGCTCGTTTGTTTGGCTTCGGCCTGGCCGACGGACCGTTCCCGGAGCATTATGAACCTCTTGAGGCTCCTATCAAGAACCCCATCTCCGCTCAGCAGACCAACCCGGTGATCAAGATCTGGGCCGGGGAGATGGATGATGTCGGCTCTGTGGACGAATATCCGGTGGTTGCCACCACTTATCGGGTCACCGAGCACTGGCAGGCCGGCCAGATGACCAGGAACAATGCCTGGCTGGCCGAACTCATGCCGGATATGTTCGTGGAGATGAGCAAAACTCTGGCTGCGGCCAGGGGCGTCAAGAACGGAGATAAAGTCAGGGTAAAGACGGCGCGGGGAGACCTGGTGGCCTATGCAGTGGTGACGGCGAGGTTCAAGCCGTTTAAGCTGAACGGAAAATCCTACGAGCAAATCGGGCTTCCCTGGCATTACGGCTACAAGGGTCTGGCCACGGGTCAAAGCGCAAACCGCCTCACTCCCCACGTTGGCGACGCAAACACTATGATCCCTGAATACAAGGCGTTCCTATGCGACGTTGTAAAGGAGGTGGGATAAAATGGCAGAAAAAGCGATGCTTCTGGACATGGAGAAATGCATAGCCTGCCGGGCCTGCCAGGTGGCTTGTAAGCAATGGAATGAACTTCCGGCCGAGAAAACCACCTTCTTTGCAGCCGCGGGCGGTTACCAGAATCCCATCGGGCTTTCCCCTAGCACTTACACCCTGGTGAAGTTTTACGAACACGAGGAGCAGGACAAGCTAAAATGGCTCTTCCGGGTGCACCGATGCATGCAGTGTGTTGATCCGGCCTGCGTGAAGGCATGTCCGGTGGATCCCAAGGCTATGACTCGGGATGAGAAGACCGGAGCCATATATGTGAACCGCGAGCGCTGCATAGGCTGCGGGGCGTGCCGGGAGTATTGTCCGTTCACCGTACCGGTGATCGACACCGAGGTCGGCAAGTCCACCAAGTGCACCTTTTGCTTCGACCGTTTGGCCGAGGGGATCGAGCCAGCCTGCGCCAAGGCCTGTCCCACCGACTGTTTGGTCTTCGGCGAGAGGACTCAGGTTCTCGACCTAGCGCAGAAGGCAAGACAGAGGCTGACCGACAAGGGCAGAAAGCCAGTGATCTATGGACAGACAGAACTTGGCACGGGCACCAAGAAAGTCTACGTGCTTCCAGAGCCTCTGGACTATTATCCGGATATGGTCAAGAGCCCCAAGGTCTCAGAAGATCTGGGCTTCTTCCACGAGCTGCTGAAGCCTCTGGGCACTCTGACCCTGACGGCCTCGTTGGTGGGCATGGTGCTGGCCAGGATAAGGGAGGCAAAAGAGAAAGACAAAGTCAAGCCTTCTTGACATTCACAGATTAATCGTCCTGAACTAAAGGAGACGTGTAAATGATTGACAAAAAGAAACTGATACTGGGCATAATCCTTTTCGGATCGATCTGGGGAGGCCTGGAGGCTTTAGGAATCAGGGCCATGAGAGGGGTTGAGATCTTCCCTACGTCAGCGGTCTTGGCTTTGGTCGCCGTCCTGATTTTGTCTGCCTCCCGCATGCTCTTGAAACGTCCCGGAACCACCTTAGCCTGCGGAGTGGTGGCAGCTGGTTTTAAGGCAATGTGTCTGCCTTCCATATTCTTCTGTCAGGTCACCGCCGTCTTTCTGACCGCGGCGGTAATGGACATTGCGTTCACCTGGGCGGAGAATAAGAAGCTTTCCGGCTGGTTCTCCTGGGGACTGGTTGGCCTGGGGGCCTCTTACGTGAATTATCTCGTATTTGGTCTGGCCAACACCTATCTGCTCAGAAACATCTTTTGGCTCGAGCGCGTTCACACGATTCCTAATTACGTGCTCGTAACTGGAACCTACGCTGCCATCCTCAGCTTTCTCGGAATACTCCTGGGACGGGAACTGGGCAGGAGGACGGAACCCTTATTCAGTCGATTGGAGCAAGTGCAGGCGACAGCTTACAGTGGCGGGATTATCCTAACCTCCATGTGTTTCTGGCTTCTGGGTGTTTTTCTGTATAGATAATCCGCTGGCTTAGCTCAAGGATCGACGGCAGGAGGAAGAGACGGTTTCAGGCAAATCTCTTTTTCTCCTGCCTTTTTATTCCCGGAGGTATTGGAAAAACCAGTTATACTACGCGGCAAGATCATGCCAAGATCGTCTGAGTCCAACTTGACAAGCAGGGATGGAGATGCATGAAAGACAAGCTCGGGATATTTAAAGCCGTCAGAATCAAGGAAGGGGAACGTCAGGATATCGAAGAAAAAGTAGCACAGGAAGCGATTCTGCGAATCTTCATCAATGAGCACGAAATCGCAGCTCTTTCCTGTACTCCCTCCGATCAAACCTACCTGGCGGTGGGCTTTCTGATTTCCGAAGGATTTTTGAAAAGCTCGGCAGAGATCAAAAATGTGCATTCCTCGGAAGGAGAGGTAACCGTTCGCACTAAGTCCCCCTATGAGGTTCCGGAAGAGCTCGGGCGCAAAGGCGTTCTGACCTCGGGCTGCGGGAAAGGAAAGACTTTTGGCAGCTGGGAAGACGTAGACCCTCTGGAAGATACTCTGGTCAATCTGGATTTAAATTTCAGTTCGGATGAGATACTCAAGATCATGTCCCAGTTTCAGCAAAGATCCAAGCTTTTCATGGAGACTGCTGGCGTTCACAGTGCTGCCTTGGCGAAGGGAAACGGCATCGTTTTGTTTAACGAGGACATTGGCAGACACAATGCCGTGGACAAAGTGCTTGGCGAAAGCTTCCTGAAGGGTATCAATCTGAAAGACAAATTCCTGGTAACAAGCGGCAGGACATCCTCGGATATAGTATCAAAGCTGTGGAACTGCGGATTGAGCATGGTTGTTTCTCGCGCGGCGCCAACCAGCCTGGCAGTCAAGATGGCTCAAAAACTGGGGATAACGGTGGTGGGATTTGTGAGGGGGAAAAGGATGAACGTGTATAGCTTTCCTGTCAGGATCAAGTAAGACGCCGGCGAAGAGCTTTTCTGTCAAATGGATTTTTGTTGAGATTGGGCGTCGCAGAGTGAATCATGATGCCCTACCACGTGTTCTCTTCAATCAGCTTCCTTCATTTTCTTCTGCTGGCGAGGCAGATTCTCCTCCACGTGGTCAGCCAGCTCTTCGATTTGTTTTATCGAAAATACGGGAACCGGAGCATCCACCTGGCCTTCACAGACAACAGCCAACAGATTATCCTGGGGACCGCAAAGCGGCGCTCGGTCACGGGAGCTGTCCATCACCTCGACTTTGGCATAAGGGGAATCTGTGAATCCTTCTCCTATGATCAGATCATATCCTTCAAAAAGAAACTCGAGAAGCTCCTCTGCGTTTCCTCTCGGCAAGTGCTCGGAGAAGAAGGCAATTTTGTGAGGCGACAGGATCAAGGTGCTTTCTGCGCCGGCTTGAGCATGTCTGAACGAGTCCTTTCCAGGAATATCAAACACGTGGTCGCCAGTGGTATATTTTATGCTTCCCACCTTGTATCCTCTGCTTTTGAATTCAGGGACCAGTTTCTCCAGAAGCGTGGTCTTACCTCTTTTTTTCCTGCCCACCACCAGAAGGATTCGCATGCCAAAAGCTCCTTTTCCTGGTTGGTTCTTGGAAATGTAGAGCAAGACTTCTGGTCAAGCAAGAAAAATATTCCTTGCAGATGCGTCATGAAGGGCAAGATCAGCAGAAGCCCATCCGGCAGGTCAGCCGAATTGGCCCTATAACTGGCATTGACTTGATTCCCGCGGCATCAGGATGAATCGTCTCTTTCCAAACCAGGGCGTTCGCAAAAACTGACGAACCTTCAGCCGCGAAACTTTGCGCATAGAGTAAAACTGGTGGAATGTGTGAGGGAAGGAAAAAAGAAAAAGATTCTTGCAAAATGTGCTTGACAAGGGGTTGGAAAGGGGATATAATTTATACTCGATCTGGGTAGCTCTGCCTCAAGTCAATTGCATTCGAGAGAACCGGAGATTAACTTTAACCAAGGAGTAGCGCAAAATGAAGTTGAAGTTTTCGGGTTTAGTCTTGTTATCGTTTCTGTTCTTTGCTGTTGGGGTTTCTGCAGGACCGAACTTCGGTCCGGAGGTAGAGGTGGACACCACCGACTACTTCACCATACAGAACTATTTTCTTACACCCTTCCAGCTCACCGACTTCAATTTTTTGGGCGGTGGAGCCAGGGCCAGAGCGATGGGGGGTGCGTTCTTCGCCGTCTCTGATGATCCCACCGCTGCCTCATGGAATCCAGCCGGACTTTCCCAATTGGACAAGCCTCAGATGAACCTGAGCTTCAGTTCCTATATGGGTCGAAGAGAGTATACTTCCACGCTTGATTCTCCCAGCTTGAATTACAACTTCGGGGAAGAGCTAAAGAACGATATCAGCGCCATTTCTTTCGCCAGTGTAGCCATCCCATTCAGGCTGCGGGAGACCGACCTGGTGGGAGGCGTGGTTTACCAGAGGATAGCGGACATCTATCAGGAAAACAGAGACGTAATCATAATTGATGAGCTGCTCACTGACGGCGACACTTTGGAGAACTTTGTGCTTCCTCCCATACAGGAAGAGGTAACAGGAAGATTGGATGTAGTCAACATCTCTTTGGGGGGAAAGCTCTTTAGGGCTCTCTCCGTGGGAGCGGGTGTCAACATCTATACCGGTAAGTTCACCAGCGACGTAGAGTTTTTTGCCTCGGCTGATACCACCGGGCTGAACGGCAATAGATTTCATCCCAACATCGTCAGTGATTACTCCGGTTTCAATTTCACCCTGGGGGGAATGTGCAGATGGGATAATCTTCGTCTGGCCGCCGTGGTCAAAACGCCGTTCACTCTGAAAGAAGACAACGACGTGAAACTCTTTCAGGACATAATCCTGCTGGGGGTGGTTCTTGAGACCCCTTCTAACCTGGCATCGCCCTTCTTTCAAACCGACAGAGAATGGAAGATGCCCACCATGATCGGTTTTGGCGGCTCTTACGACATAAGTGCGCTCACCCTTGCCGCGGACGTGGAAATCAGAAATTACTCCAAGACGGAGGTTACCTATCGGAGGAACATCGCCAATCCTGAGGATGTGAAGGTGGCCACGGGTGGCTACGTGACCGACAGCTGGTGGGGAACCATAGGAAACGAACCACCCTTTGTCCCCAGCTTGGACTGGAGGAATCTGACCCAGGTTCGCCTTGGGGCCGAATACAGGATCGACACTAAGTTCGGAAGTGTTCCCCTGAGAATTGGCTTCAGGAACGATCCCAAGCCTTTCAAGACTCAGCTGGACTCCAGCCAGATTTACCTTCGAATGGATCTACAGGTTATTGGTACTGACACCATCGGAGTTCCTGCGTTTCTGCAATCTGATTACGGAGTTCAGAACGGCTCGTGGGTAAACGGCAACATCTTCTCCTTTGGAACAGGAATCGCCTGGAGCCAGATAAAGTTGGACATCACCTATGAATATGCTTCCTATGACGATATCGACAAGGAGGTCTTCACCGATGCCAGACCTTATGACCGAGGCAACAAGGTGCTTCTGGATCCGATATCCAGAAACAGGTTCTCCAAGAAGGAGAGCAGCAAATTCAGCCGGATAATGATCAGCTTCACCGGTTACTTCTAACACATAGGTTGCAGAAAAACGAAAAAGCGAAGTGGACCCTTCAGAAAAAAGAGGAGGACTTCGCTTTTTTATTCTGCAAAATCCGTATAAGGGAACCCTCCCGCCTTTCAAGTGGAGGCGTAAGCTAACCAATCCATATCCAGGTCAGACACTTAGGTGGGAGTTGGCAGGAAAGAAGATACTCTCAGGCAGCTGGAGCAAAGAGCGGGAGGCGGTGACCGTTTCAGGCTGAGGGGACAAAAAAAGACCTTGATTTAATCGTATTCTCTCTTAAATTCTGGGATCGAAGCTGAAGGGTTAAAGAAGCACGCCGAGAAATGAGTTGGTGTGCGTTTTTCAGTGAGACCTGGACTAGTTGAAGTGAGGAGAAAAGCAGATGAGTCCTCATAGGATAACTAAGAAAGAGATTAAGCAGGACAAATTCGTTACTTACTCCTTGAAGGTAAGTGAATGGGTCCAGAAGCATTTAAACCAAGTCTTGATGGTTGCAGGAACCGTGATCCTGGTCGCCGTGATACTGGTTTTCGTGTTCTCTTCTCAAGCCAAAAGGCAACGAAATGCGGCCGAGCTTCTGGGAAAGGCGAGCCTGGAACTTCAAGCGGGAAACATGGCACAGGCGGTGGATGATCTTCAAACCCTGTTGCAGAAGTACAGTGGCACTGAAAGTGCCGGCAAGGCAGCATTCTTTCTGGCTTCCGCTTATTTCTATGCCAAGGACTACGTTCAGGCTCAGACCTTCTTTGAAAGATACCTGGAAAAATACGGAGAAGACCCGCTGCTCTCAGCCTCGGCCCAGGGCGGGATTGCAGATTGTCAGATGCAGACAGGGAACTTCACCCAGGCCGGGGAAGCCTATCTCAAAGTAGTTTCCTTGAGCCCCCAAAGCTTTCTTGCTCCGCAATATCTTCTAATGGGAGCCTCAGCCTACCTTAAAGCCGATCAAAAGGAGAAAGCCAGAGAGATACTAGACAGGCTGATGAAAGAGTATCCCGACTCAAGGGAAGCTCGTCAGGCCAGGTTGAAGCTCGCTGAAACCCTTTGATGGAAATTCAAAATGGCCACAAAAAAGGAAGCTTCTGCTGAAGCATCCACCAGGCGGGCAAGTCCAGATTCTCCTGCTTTGTCTGTGGCTTTCCTGTGGCACATGCACCAACCATACTACAAGGATGCCAAGAGCGGGCGTTACCAAGTGCCCTGGGTACGTCTGCACGGACTCAAGGACTACTACGACATGGTGGCGGTATTGGAGCATTTTCCGCGGATTCGTCAAACTTTCAATCTGGTCCCCTCTCTAATTGAACAGATTCAGGATTACGCACAAAACGATTCCTGCGACGAGCATCTGCTCCTCACCCAAAGACCGGCTGGAGATCTGACCGACGTGGAGAAGGAAAAGATACTGTCCACTTTCTTTACCTGCAGTTTTCGGACCATGATCTATCCTCATGCCCGCTACTACCAGCTTTACGAGAAAAGGGGGGAGGCGCCTGAAAATCTGAAGCCAAGAATCCGTGAGTTTACCGCGCAGGATTTTCTGGATCTGCAGGTATGGTCGAATTTGGTCTGGATAGATCCTCTTTTCAAAACAGATCCTCTGATCTCCTGCCTGTTTAAGAAGGGCAGAGGTTTCACCGAGGAGGAAAAAAGAAAGCTGGTTTCCAAGCAAACGGAAATTCTGCGAAAGATTATTCCCAAATACAAGGAACTTCAAGACAAGGGACAAATCGAGATAACTTCTTCCCCCTATTTTCATCCAATCATGCCCCTGATCTGTGATACCAGCATCGCCAGGCTTGCACTTCCCCGTATTCAACTGCCTGAAGAGAGATTCTCCCATCCGGAAGACCTTCAAGCCCAGATTGACCAGGGTATAAAACTGTATGAGAAGACCTTTGGCAGAAGACCCAGAGGAATGTGGCCTTCAGAGGGGGGCGTAAGTGAGCAGATTGTCCCTCTGGTGGCGAAATATGGAGTCAGTTGGATTGCTACCGATGAGGACATTCTATTCCTGAGTCTTGCCGGTGGAAAAACCGAAGAGAGCAAGGAAATTCGAAAAGACCCGGCAGCTCTTTACAAACCTTATAGGATAGCTGTGCAAGGTAAGGAGGTCTCGATACTCTTTCGACACCACATGCTTTCCGACCTCATAGGATTCGTTTACTCCAGCTGGGATGCACAGGAAGCAGCCAATGACTTTATCCAGCGATTGCACCGAATAAGAGAAAATATCCCCAGAGAAGATCTGGGGAATTGTATCGTGTCGATCATCCTGGATGGGGAGAATTGTTGGGAGTACTACAAAGGTGATGGGCATGATTTCTTGTTCGCGCTTTACACCAGACTCTCCGAAGACAAGACGCTTCGTACCACCACTGTGAGTGAATTTCTCCAGGAATCGGACCGGCCAAGAAAACTTCCTCGTCTGTTTGCGGGTTCCTGGATAAACCACAATTTCAGAATATGGATCGGTCATCCAGAGGACAACCTGGCCTGGGACCTTCTGAAGAAAACCAGGGATGCCTTGGTCGAGTTCCAGAGGAAAACCGGGAAAAATGCCGAGACACGGCAGATTCTGGAAAAAGCCTGGAAAGAGATTTACATCGCTGAGGGGAGCGATTGGAATTGGTGGTATGGGGACGAACATCAGGCCGTGGGAGCAGAGCAGTATGACAGGATATTCAGATCACACCTGCTTTATGTTTACGAGCTGATCGCCCAGGAACCTCCGGAGGAGCTTTATCAACCCATAAAGTCCAGATTTATTTCCACCTATTTCCTCCCCCCCACCGGATACCTGAAGCCCACCATAGATGGCAAGAGAACGCACTATTATGAGTGGCAACAGGCAGGGTTTTTCGACCCTCTCAAAGCTGGGGGAGCAATGCACCAAGTCGCTTCACTGGTGTCGGGCATTTACTTTGGTTCCGATGAGAGCAAGATATATATCAGGGTGGATACCACCGTGGCTAAAGAAGAATTTGACCGGGAAGGATACGCGCTGGTCATCGAGCTTCTGGAACCACCCAGGTATAAAATCTCCGTGAAAGAGGGCAAAGCCGTGCTTTTTCAACGAATCAACGAAAAGGAATGGAGGACGGTCTCCTCTGAATTGGGGTTCGCCTTCGAAAAAACATTAGAGCTGGCTATACCCATGACTCTTCTTCGCTTCAAGGAAAAGAAGGAGATATGGTTTAGATTGGTAGGGGAGAGGGAGGGGAAAGAGGTAGAAAAGTGGCCCGCCACCGACGTGATCAGATTCGATCTGCCCAGCCAAAAGGGAGAACCGATATTCTGGGAAGTGTGAGTTGAGAATAAAACGGAAAATCTGATGGAGAAAACCGATGACAGAAGAAATCTTCGGACCAGAAGGACGTAAGGAAGAAGCCGAGGAGACACGTGAGCCCGGAACCAATGAGGAAGCAAGGAAGAAGATGATAGACGAAGGCAAAGCCGCAGCCATGCTGGGCTATATTCCCTTCATGTGCTTCGTGCCGCTGATCAAAATGAGAGACAATCCGTTCGCCTTCCGGCACGGAAAACAGGGCTTGGTCTTGTTCATAATCGAGATCATAGCCGTGATCTTCCTTCTTCCGAAGATCAGTGATCTTCTTTGGAGCGTGGTGATCGTGCTATGCCTGGCTGCCGCCGTGGCCGGAATAATCTTCTCGCTTCAGGGAAAGGAATGGAAAATCCCGTTCGTTGGGGATTGGGCGGACAAGCTCCGGGTCTGAGTGTGGGCTGGGCCCCTTCACGTCCAGTGCTCCTGCGCAGCCACGGAACATTGAATTAAAGAGAGTTTGTCAAGACGGGGATGCGGGCATCGCTTCTGTTGTATGCACTTGCAGGATAAGCGGCTGCCTTATTCCTGGCAACATGTTTTTATCCGGACAGCGGAGCTCCTTCAAAAGCCACGTTTCGAACTGTCCCGGTTCGACATAAACCTCTCCTTTCTGCCCCTCTGTAATGAGGAACGTCTCCATGCCGGTCACGGTCTCAGGAATGTGAGGAAGATGTTGGAGACCACGGCTGCCAGGATGAGGAAGAGGATTCTCTTGATCCACCCCACCTCGGTCTTCACCTTAGTGAGCTCTCCAAAAAGGGACAGTTCCCACTGGCTGAACGCGACATTTCTCGATCGACCGCGCTGTGTCAAATGCGACATTGCTTCGTGATTTGCGTGTGAAATGCGAGATGAAAACGTCTAATAACCTACATTATGTAAACCTCTCTATCCACCTTAAACCTCTACTTTAACCCCCCTCCCTCCTATTTCACCACAAGGTTAATCAACTTGTTACGCACGAATACGCTTCTAACGATGTCCTTATCCCCAACGAACTTCCTGACTCTTTCATCGCTCAGCGCCAGCTTCTTGGCCTCCTCTTCCGGAGTGTCCAGCGGCACCGTCATGCTAGCCCTCAGCTTTCCATTGATCTGAATCACAAATGTGACTTCTTCTTCTATAATCGCTTCTTTGTCATAGATTGGCCACTGGGATTTGAATATGCTATCCTTGTGGCCGAGCATGGCCCAGAGCTCTTCTGCAAGATGCGGGGCGAATGGGGCCAAGAGTTGAGCCAGTTTTTCTGTGCAAAATCTGAACACATCGGGCCACTGGATCTCCAGATCATCCATGACGTTGAGAAGCTCCATCATGGAGGCGACAGCTGTATTGAGCTGCAGCGTGCTGATATCTTCTTCAACCTTCTTTATGGTCTGATGCAGTTTTCTGTAGGCCCTGAGATCGGTGGGGCTTAGGTCACCTCGCCTGATTTTTGCATTGAGAGGGTGCTCTTTTGCCAATTCACCAAATTGGTAAACTCGATTCAAGAAACGTGACGCCCCGACAGTACCCTCCTCGTTCCATAGGATTTCTCTCTCTGAAGGTGCTGCAAAGTACATGGCTATTCTGGCTGTGTCTGCACCGTGCTTGTTGATGATATCCACGGGTGAAACCACGTTTCCCAAAGACTTGGACATGATCTGTCCCTCTCTGTCCAGTACCATTCCATGATTGAAAAGCTCGATCGCAGGCTCGTCCACCTCGACCCATCCAATGTCAAGTAAGAATTTGGTGAAGAATCTGAAATATAGCAGATGCCCGCAAGCGTGCTCTATACCGCCTATGTACTTATCTACCGGCAGCCATTCGGTTGCCTTTTGCCTGGAGAACGGCTCTTCAGGGTTGCGCGGGTCCAAATATCTGAGGAAATACCAGGAGGAACATACAAAGGTGTCCATCGTGTCCGAATCCCTTCTCGCCTTTGCTCCGCACTTGGGACAATCGACATCCATAAACTCCTTTGAATCCGCCAGAGGCGAACGCCCTTTGGGGATGAAATCGATCTCACCCTCAGGGAGCAACACTGGAAGTTCGGACTCGGGAACGGGAACGACACCGCATTTCTCGCAGTGAATCACGGGTATGGGCGCACCCCAGTATCTCTGACGAGAAATCAACCAGTCTCTTAGCTTATAATTGGTTTTTAGCCTTCCCAATCTTTTCTGCACCACATACTCATTGACTTTCTTTATTCCTTCGGTCGAGGAAAGCCCGTTGAAGATGTCCGAGTTGACCATTGTGCCCGGCTCAATATATGCCTCTTCCATAGTGTCTTCCAACAGTTTGCGACCCGGAGGTTGAATCACTACTTTAACCGGGATCCCGTATTTCTTACAGAATTCGAAATCTCTCTGGTCGTGAGCAGGAACCCCCATGACAATCCCCGTCCCATAGGTGGCCAGCACATAATCAGCCACCCACAGCTGGATCTTATCCCCCGAAAGGGGATTTATGGCGTATACTCCTGTGAAAACTCCATCCTTCTCCCCTACCGCTGTTCTGTCTATCTCCGTCTTCTGTTTTGCTTTCCTTATATATTCCTCCACAGCCTTCCGATGTTTGGAATCCATCTTCAACGTCTTGAACAGCTTGTTCTCTGGAGCAATGGCCATGAAAGTCACACCATAGATGGTATCAGGTCGGGTGGTGAAGACAGATATCCTTTGGTTCGTACCCTCAATGCCAAAATCTATCTCCAAGCCCTCACTTTTCCCTATCCAATTCCTCTGCAGGGTTTTCACGTTCTCTGGCCAGTCATCTAGCTGGTCCAGGCCTTCAAGCAGCCTTTCAGCATAGTCGGTGATGCGGAAAAACCACTGCTCCAGCTCTTTTTCCTCCACCAGGGACTCGCATTTCCAGCATCTACCCTGCTCCACCTGCTCATTGGCCAGAACCGTCTTGCAGTCAGGGCACCAGTTCACGAACGCAGTATCCCGGTACGCCAAACCGTGCTCAAACAGCTTCAGGAACATCCATTGAGTCCACTTATAGTAGTCAGGCAGACAGGTGATGACCTCACGGCTCCAATCAAAGCTAATCCCGCATCTCTTTAACGTCGTATCAGAGATCTTTATGTTTTCCATGGTCCATTCCTTGGGATGGATCTTTCTCCTTATAGCAGCTATCTCTGCCGGCAGGCCGAAAGCGTCCCAGCCGAACGGGTGAAGGACTTGGTACCCGTGCATCATCTTGTATCTTGCTACCGCGTCCCCGATGATGAAGTTACGGAAGTGACCCATATGGATGTCGCCGGATGGATAGGCGTACATCACCAGCAGGTAGTATTTCTTCCGGGGATGATCCGGAGCCTGATAGATTCCACTCTCTTCCCACTTCTTCTGCCATTTGGACTCTATTTCCTTGAACGGGTATCTTTTCACTTGTTACCTCTGTAAAGCGAATTTTGCCTGAAGCTTTCGATTTCTCAGATCCTGACCCCAGGCTAAAGTTGACCGCTGTTGTCCAGGAAAATCAAGGGTAAAGCCTGTATATGGTGCGAGGGAATGGGATCGTTTCTCTTATGTGGGACAATCCGCAGATCCAGGCGAGAGTTCTCTCCACTCCCAGACCGAAGCCCGAATGCGGCACTGATCCATATTTTCTGAGGTCCAAGTACCATCCGTAAGCATCTCTGGGCAGATTCTCCTCTTCTATTCTTCTTTTCAGGCTCTCGTAATCGTTATTTCTCTCCGATCCACCGATGATCTCTCCGTATCCTTCGGGAGCCATAAGGTCTGCGCATAACACCAGATTCTTTCTTTCCGGATGAGGCTTCATATAAAATGCTCGGCACATTTTCGGATAGTTATATACAAACACCGGCCGTTCGAACATCTTGGTCAGGATGGTCTCGTCCGTTCCCCCAAAATCTGAACCCCACTGAATATCGCTTCCTGCTTTTTGCAGCCTCTCCACTGCTTCATCATATGTTATCCGGGGAAAAGGCTTTTGGACGTTCTGTAGCGTGGAGGTCTTTCTTTCCAGCTCTTTGAGCTCTTTTTGGCAATTCTTCAGAATCCAGTTTACGAAGTAGACCACCAGATCTTCCTGCAGATCCATATTCTGATCATTATCGTAAAAAGCCTCCTCTGCCTCTATCATCCAGAATTCGGTCAGGTGCCTTCTGGTTTTTGATTTCTCGGCCCTGAAGGTGGGACCGAAACAGAAAACCTTTCCGAAGGAAGCTATGGCGGCTTCCAGATACAGCTGTCCGGTCTGAGCCAAATAGGCCTTTCCCTCACTCAAGTACTCGGTCTCAAACAGGGTAGTGGTGGTCTCGCCAACTGCACCGGTCAGGATGGGTGTATCGATCAAGACGAAGTTGTTCTCATAAAAGTACTGCCTTATCGCCCAGATCAATTCGTTTCTCACCTTCAAGACTGCATGTGGTCGACGCGATCTCAAGTAGAGATGGCGGTGATCAAACAGGAATGTGGATCCGTGAGGCTTGGGCGTTATGGGGTAATCTTCCGCAATTTGGACCACTTTGACGTCCGAAAGATTCAGCTCGTATCCACCAGGAGCCCTTTGGTCTTTTCTAACTGTGCCGGTCACTTCCAATGAGGATTCCTGAGTGAGCCTATCATAAAGATTGAACACGTCGTCACCGACCTCGCCTTTGATCATCACCCCCTGGATGATGCCGGTACCGTCCCTTACCCAGAGAAAGTGGATTTTCCCTTTGGAGCTCTTGTTGTGAAGCCACCCTTTGATAGTCACCTTCTCCCCGTCCAGCTTTGCTATGTCCTCAATGTAGTGGAAATCCATAAGCAGTCTGCAGTTTCCAGTCAG
>JABAOF010001865.1_pt7 | contig 37014 bp, 27 predicted proteins | sample 7062171 | NCBI WGS metagenome assembly JABAOF01 (sample SAMN14538628, study PRJNA623070) | marine sediment metagenome | biome: marine biome [ENVO:00000428]; feature: marine pelagic biome [ENVO:01000023]; material: deep marine sediment [ENVO:00002113] | place: India: Gulf of Khambhat ...
GATTCCTCAGGAGGTAGGTTCTCGGTGAGCAGAACTTCAATCCCATCCACATCACATGTTGCACGAAGACTATCCAGCATTTGACTGACAAGTGCGGTCTGGTTGTGACTGATTACAGAAATTGAGATCAATGATTTTGAGAAAGTCATTGTATAAGTAGTAGGTAAATACAATTGTAAATTGAGAGAAGGTCGTTTATCTTATTCAGCGTTATGCCGCCCAATATGGACGACCCAAGCGTCCCCTCAAACCATCCCAGGTTCCCCTGAATGCTGCTTTCAGTTTCTCTTTTCTATTATCTTCGGTTAAGAGCATCCGCATGAGGATGTAGCCTGTAGCGATGAGTTCGTATCCGAGCCAATAAGGATTTTTTAGTCCGTAGGTCCTGATCATCGGGACTCGGTTGCGATTGATGGTATACCAGCGAGTTGGATGATGGAAGGATGGATAGAAGGTCATTGGTCCCAGACTCACACGCTCTCGTCGCCCGAAGTTGTGCTGTAGTCTTGCCCTGCAGGCCACGAGGATTTGATAACCATATTCTCGCGCTCGTAAACAAAATTCCGTGTCTACGTAGTCGATAAAAAAATCTTCGCGAAATCCTCCAATTGCATCAACAGCAGTAATCCTCATTAGTGATCCCGAAGTGATGACCGTCGACACATTCTCAAGGATGTCCCCTCGGCAGCGGACGCGTTCATAGGTTAATGCAGATCGCTGTCTCAAGAAAAGAGCTGGTCGGTTCACGCTAGCGTCAATGATTTGAGGAGCGATAATAACAATCTTCTCATGGTCCTCTAGTGACTGATAAACTGTCCACAACTGGTCGACCATGTCAGGCTCAGGTACGCTATCCTGATCAAGGGTCAGTACCCACTGGAATCCGAGTTCGCGCGCTCTATCAACTCCCTTGTTCAATGCCGCAGCAACACCTAGGTTCTCCCCCAAGTTATCGATAGAAACACCACTTATTTGCCGGACGACTTGAAGGTTTTGTTGTGCTGTTGTTTCGGAGGCGTTGTCAATGATCAGGATTTTATCAACTTGCTCTTTGATGGATTTAATTCGATCTATGAACTCACGATCGGGATTGCGCGTTATCACAACTGCACAGAAGAGCGGTGGAACTGGGTGATATTGACTGTTATGCTTGGCCTGCATTCGACTCCGGCTTGGAGGTATACAAGTTGATGATGGGTTTGGCACAGATTGAATATATTCGATTTAACAACGCTCTATGGATACTCTACCATAGGTACACTTGAGCGCCAACACTGCAAGTAGTTTTTCTGGAAACCTTTGGTTTTGATATTGATGTAATTGGTTGACGAATTGGTTGGGGACAAGTCTCAAGGTCGGTCATTTTGGACAATAAGTAATTGAATCTCTTCGAAGATTGTCCAAAGTTCTTGGGGGACTGATTGATCATCTTCCCAAGATATTGTCTTTTTCTGATTGTCATAATGCACGGTCAACTGATATTGAAAACAATCACGGCAGGCGCTAATGCCCAGTTTGGGTATGTCGATTTCAAAGAATCCCAGAGCTTCGATCTTCCCTATCAGTTCATTGACCTGATCAACCTCGACTTCCAATTCACTCCCATCAGGTAATTCGATTCGACCATTACTGAAAATCAGCCAACTCTCGTTTACACCAGCAAATCCTCCGCTCCGACCTAGGAGTATAACCAAGTATTCTTGTTCTTTGTCTTCTGGAGTTGGGGACTTTGGCGACATCTGAGTCTGACCAGGCTGTGGAGTTGAAGTGAAATCCTGGGGAAGACATCCACAGAGGGCTGTGAAAAGGAAAATGATTGTCCAATATCGTTTTCTCATGTGAGTCAGTTTCTTTTCAACCTAGTATCTTAACGCTATCCTGTGTAGGCAAGTTTCCAATAATTTATTGTACTGAGTATTTTCTGGTCTGGAAATCGACAACCTAATGAGTAAATATTCCTATCCCATGATTCTTGCGTTTGATACGGGAATTGAGTAAAGTGGATATGTGTACATTGTGAATAGGGATTTTTGGATTATTTTTATTTTGGACATGAGTGAATAGACGTACTCTATTAAACAAAAGATATTCTTAAATAGAAGATAGTATCAACCTGTCCCGCAGTTTCTTACAGGAACTCCAATAACTCCCTATTACTTCAGGAATTTCTTGTTGCGGCACCTGTTATTTCTGTGAAATTCGAGTTTTGTAGTTCGCTGGAAGGAGAAGAACGTGAATCGTCTACTTAATATGGTTGGGATCGCCATCTCACTTATCGTTGTACTATCCATGAGTATCACCCCTGCTCAAGCTGATCTAAGAAGTAATCAAATGGTTACGGCTGAGAAGGATGAAGATCTTGCACCGCGGGTGGACTATCATAATGAAACAGGGATGCTTGCATTCATCGGAGCAGATCCCCAAAAGCCCATCCAAATCGCAGGTGCAATGCGACCGGGTTTACTCCCTGCGGATAAGGCAATGGCGGCTTTAAACGAGTTTGGCCCTGCATTCGGTATCAACAATCCTTCTAGTGAACTTACACTGATGAAACAAAATATGTCGGACGGTGGGCTCTCTTCAACTCGATATCAACAGGTTTACAATGGCGTACCTATTGTGGCTGGCGAACTCATCGTCAATATGGATTCTCGAGGAGGCTTATTGTCGATTGGCGGTGAGGTCTCCCCACAACTTGATTTGTCAGTGACTCCTGAAATTTCTGCAGAGGATGCCAAGGCTAGGGCGATCACTGCAGTAGCTAAGGTGTACGGTCTTGCGGCTGAGGAATTTGCCTCCTCGGAGCCAGAGCTTTGGATTTACGATGCCCGGCTACTCATTCGCAGCACTAGACCGGCAGTCCTTGTCTGGCGGATGGAAGTGGATGGTATTGAACGATTTGAAATTAATGAATTGGTGTTAGTCGATGCCATTAGCGGTTCAATCCCACTTCGTTTTAATCAAGTTGATACAGCAAGAAATCGGCTGACATACGATGCTGGCAATCTTACGGTGCTCCCGGGAACTCTGAGATGTAACGAGGCCGATCCCACCTGTTCAGTAGGGGATGCCCACGAGGCCGCAGCTCATATTTACGCTGGAGATACTTACGATTTCTATTCAACCTTTCATGGTCGCGATAGCATCAACGACGGTGGAATGACCATTGTGTCGACAGTGCATTATGGGAGCAGTTACGCCAATGCTTTCTGGAGTGGAACCTATCAGCAAATGGTTTATGGAGATGCATATGGTTTCCCATTAGCTGATGATGTCGTAGCCCATGAGTTGACTCATGGCGTCACCGATTACACATCGAACCTCTTTTATTATTATGAATCTGGCGCAATTAACGAATCTCTGTCGGATATCTGGGGAGAGTTTGTAGATCAATGGAACGGTTCCGGTACTGACACACCAGGAGTCAAATGGCTCCTGGGTGAAGATATTAGTGGGATGGGTGCGATAAGGAGTATGTCGAATCCGCCAGCATATGGCGATCCGGATGCAATGACCCATGCAAACTATTTTGAGACTTCAGGGGACGTAGGCGATTTCGGTTTTGACAACGGTGGGGTCCATTATAACAGTGGCGTGAACAATAAAGCTGCGTATTTGTTGACGGATGGCGGTTCGCATAACGGAGAGACGGTGACCATGTTGGGCATGTCAAAGGTTGCGGATATTTATTATGCCGTCCAGACGTCCTATCTCACAACCGGCTCAGGATACTCGGATCTCTACAATTATCTTTATCAGGCCTGCCTCGGCCTGATCGGAGGAGCCTCGGGGATCACGAGTTCTGATTGCGGCGAGGTCAGGGATGCGACGGATGCAGTGCGCATGGATCAAGAGCCATCAACTGGCTATAGTCCAGATCCCGACTTATGTCCTTCAGACCAATTTCCAGGGTATCTGTTCTTTGACGACATAGAATCCGGAAGCTCAAATTGGTCCTTTGGAGCGGAGGGCGGTGGGACAACGAGATGGTCCTGGGATACAGGCTATAGTTCGAGCGGTACACGTATGCTTTGGGGAGCCGACGACATCTTTATGAACGATACATATTCTGCAATGTCCCTTGATGTTACTTTACCCACAAATTCACAACCCTATCTGTATTTCGATCATGCATTTGGATTTGAAGATGGGCGCTGGGATGGAGGGCAATTGGATTATAGTACCAACAGCGGCTCTTCTTGGGTGGATGCCTCAAGCCTCTTTGATGCTGGGCTTGATTACAATGGAACGATAAGGGCAGGGACTGGGAATCCTCATGGAGATGAGTCCGGCTTCGTGAACGACAGCCACGGTTATGTGTCCAGTCGATATGATCTGAGTACGCTCGTTGGGCAGGATGTCCGTTTCCGCTGGCGGGTAACTACGGATGTCAGTGCTAATGACATCGGTTGGTTCGTTGATGATGTCCGAATATATTTTTGTGGTGAACCGATTTTCATACCATTAGCCAGCAAATAAGATTGTGTGGTACTCTCAACCGCCGGAATTTGCTTCCGGCGGTTTTCTATTTCATGGGATGAGATAGCAGTTTGAACCATGTGTGAGTAGAATAATTCTGAAGCTTTTGGCATCATTTGTGTATCTTCCGTGAGTACATTGGGAATCGGTAAGCGTTGGATGACAGATCAGCCCCAGCTTAGTGATCGTGAATTGGAGATCCTTGAATTGATCGCTCATGGTGCGAGCAACAAGGAAATCGCAACGCGCCTCCACATCAGCACAAATACAGTCAAGGTTCATTTACGGAACATTTACGCGAAACTTGAGGTGAACTCGCGAACAGAAGCCGCCCTTTACGCTGTCCGCAATAATATTGTGGATGTGGGACAAATTGATCATGAATTAAATGGAGTTTTGGGAGATCAATCCAGGGATGCAGGTGCAGGAATCTCGGACGCTGGTCGATCTATAGCTCGAAAGGCTACCACTTGGCGAATATCACTTGCCCTCGTTGTTATTTTGGGCGTGGCAATAATCGGAATGCTCTATCTTCTCGCAAGAGAGGGAGTGCGAGATGGAACTGAAAGATTGGATGTAGAGGCTGAAAGGTGGCAGGTGTTGGCTGACCTACCAACAGCCAGAAGCGGACTGGCAGTGGCTGTTTTTGAGAATGAGATCTATGCAATTGGCGGTGAGACAAAAGACGGCGTGGTCGACCTTACTCAGCGATATAATCCGGTTAGTAACGTATGGATGGATTTGACGAGTAAGCCTACGAAAGTAGCAGATGTAAATGCGGCAACAATTGGGGGATATATTTACGTGCCTGGTGGGCGTCTTCAATCGGGACTCCCTACGAACGTGCTTGAAGTCTATAATCTTAGGGATGATACCTGGGAGCAGCGTACATCTCTTCCAATCGCACTTAGCGCCTACGCGTTACTTGCACACGAAGGACAACTCTACCTGTTTGGTGGTATTGGAGAAGATTCATATCTCAGTACGGTTTTTACGTATGATCCATCCGAAAATACGTGGGTTCAAATCGACGGGATGCCAGAACCACGAGCATATGCTGGTGCTGCGATTGCGGGTGGGGGAATATACATCATCGGTGGTCATAATGGAGAGAGAGCATTATCATCCAACTTAATGTTTATACCCATGTTTGGGGAGGGTGAAAAATTAGTCTGGAATTCACCTGCACCATTGCCTGAGGAGCGCTTTGCATCGGGAGTCGCCAGTGTTGCGGATGTCATCCACATTATTGGTGGGAAAGGTGAGAAAAATAATGGTGTTGGGTACAAATACATCGCGCAGCTGGATGAATGGCAGGAATTTCCCTCTCCATTTTCTGGAGAATGGTCCAATTTAGGTCTTTCATCGGTGGGAACACAGCTGTATGCCATTGGAGGTCTTTTGGATAATGAAGCTATCACAAATACCTTTGAATACAAGGCCTTGTACTCCATTTTATTCCCCATTGTCCAGTGAAAGTGCTTGATTACCCAAATGGATTATTGACAGTTACGACTTGATTACGATATGGTTGAATTTGCTTATTAGTCTAGCTAGAAAGTTCATTCGTCCAAAAATGAAGTAGAGCTTTATATCGTTGGTTGGGTTCTTACGAATGGAGGATTCAAAATGAAAAGACTTGGCACGATCATTTTAATACTTTTAATAAGTATGCTGTTTTCCCAAGTTGTCACTGCAGATACACCCGCACCGGGTGGTCCATTTGCAACAGCATTTAGAGTACAAAATTTAGGGAGTGCGGAGGCGAGCTGCTCGTATGCTTTTTATGATGCAAGTGGAACCGCGGCTTATACCAGTTCTCCAACATTAATTAATCCCGGTGATAGTATGTTTGTGTATGTTCCCAATGTATTAGGCTTAGCCAGTGGTACCTATTCTGCGGTTGTCAGCTGTAGTCAAGAAGTTGCCGCTGTGGCAAATTTCGCAGACAGTGATAGTGGGGCAAGTCATCGTGGCATTTCTTCACCTGGTACAACCTGGTACGCTCCAGGCATTTACGATAATTATTATGACTACTATTCAACGATCATTGTTCAGAATGCGACTGCTTCAGAAGTGGATGTTACTGTCGAAATCTACGCTCCAGGTGGTTCAACTCCTGTGGCAACACAGACTGCTAGTAATGTACCCGGTTATGCAGCTGTGAGCTTTGAGCAAGAAGGGCTGACTGAGCTGGTAGATAACGTTGCATACTCCGCTAAAATCACTGGAACAGGAAATGTTGCTCCAATTGCTAATATCTATGGTCGGGGGAGTGTGGACAATCAACTCTTCTCATACAATCCAATTGGCTCAGGAGGAACGACTATTTATGCTCCTGTGATCATGAATGATTATTATGGATATGTTACCGCGTTGACAGTTCAAAACATCGGAACTGCGACGACTCATGTCACCGTTACATATGGGACAGGACAAACCTGGGAAGGCGATGTCGCTGCGAACTCGTCTGTGCCTTTGTACACACCGGCTAGTGGCATACCAACTAGTACATTAACAAGCGCTGTTGTCGAGAGCACCTCCGCTGGATTGGGTGCACAACCAATCATTGTATTAGTAAATGAAGCTAACAATTACAATCGCGCAGCAAGTTATCTAGGATTTGATTCTGGGGCCACTCAGGTTCGAGCCCCTATCGTAATGCGGCGGTACTACGACTACAACACGAGTGTAACGTGTCAGAATGTCGGGGGAGGTTCGACCACCATGACGCTGCAATATGGTGGTGTTGGAGGGTCGAATGTCTCACCTAGTATCCCTGTTGGGGGAACACATCTCTTCTATCAACCTAACGATAGTTTAATTTCAGATGGTTTTCTTGGTTCAGCGACGATAACTGCGTCACAACCGATCGTATGTGTGGTGAACGAGGATCAAAATGAAGGCGTGTTAGCAACCACATTTATGGATCAATTGTATGCTTACGAGGGTATTGCTGACTAACTCTTTCAATCTAGAAATACCACAATGAAAGGTCACCAATAAGTGTGAGGTGGCCTTTCTTGTGTATAATTGCGAGCATTATGAAGAGGAAGTATCTAATAATTCTTGTTGTCATTTTAATATCCGGGTGTGGATCAAAGAACGGGAATGACGTGAACCCCAGTGCAATCCCAACAGAATCCAGTGTATTAACTAATGTCCCATCTCAAGTGCCAGATTCGAGCACCGGTGTTGTAGAGGGGCGGTTTATTTCGAAGCACACGAATACTCCTCTGGTTGAGCAAACAGTTTATCTTGGCGAATTCCTCCCACTTCAACCTGGCGATGATTATTTGGTTACTCTAGAGGTAGAAGGTTCTCCGCATGTAAAAACCGACAAAGAAGGGTATTTTAGCTTTGAGGGCATTATCCCAGGGGATTACCCAATAATTGTTTGGACACCATTTCGGTCGTTGGTAGTGCCTGATATAACAGGTGAACATGAGTTAACGGTTTCGGTGGTTGCAGGCGAGGTAACGTCACTTGGTGAGGTTCTTGTTAATTGGCCTTAGGTGGTTCATCCGTCACAATTCGTGTCTCTATGGTAAGCGCCACGCTGGCGACGGTACAGCCTCCTACTTATAAGCCATCCGAGCAATCCCCAAAAAGCATCTGAAAATATGTAGATAAGACGAATCATGATTGCCACGAGTAATGCAACTGGTTGTGTCAAAAATGGTTGGAGGAGCCATACAAGTGAAACTTCTATCACACCAAGGGTGGCTGGCATGATAACCAGGATCATTCCAATACTTGCTGTGATACTCCAAACGCGCATTGCTTCTTGCCAGGTCATATTTGGCTCCCCAATGACCTGTAGCACTAGTAGAAAAATGATAAAACCTAAGATCCAAGAGATTGTATAAAGAAGAAGCCAAGAGGACGCTTCAATAAATCGGGAAAGCCATGATCGGTGTTTGGGTTGCCATTTGATGGAAAGGAACATACATAATCCATAAATAGCCACAATAAATAAATATCGAATAACCAATTCCATACCTTCAGTGACTGCTATTAAGAACGCAACACCAATGAGCGTCATTAATGTCCACTCTAAGACACTTCCCAGAAAGGAGACTCTCGATGGCAGCTCAGTTGAGCTTGAATACATAGCTGTCCTACCAATCCAATGCCATGGCCCACCAGGTATCCTTCTGATAAGGATCATCCGTGAATAGATCTCTACATCTTTCCATGTAATTCCTCTTTGAAAAGATATCATTCTTGCCCAAACGATGAACTGAATAACAAGGGAAATAAAAAAGATCCCACCGGAGATTAGGATCGCAATTCCGAACTCTCTCCAGTTGAAACTTCTTAAGTCAATTTCATCGGAAAAGAAGATATAAATAAGATAGGAAATTGCAGTGATTGTTAGAAGATAACCAATCCAACTCCACCAGCGGTGTTTCCTGTCCCTGGCGGAGAGAAGGAAATGAGTAATTTTTTCGATCATATTTAGGTTATGAGAGTTCAGGTCTTTCTTCCGGTAATTTTCCGTGCAAAGACTGTTATGAGAGATGATGCTTTAAACCTATCTGAAAGCCAGAATGGTAACGCAAAAAGTACCCGGGAAGGTAAACTGAGATAAATTCGTTGGAATACCGCCCTTGCCTTAGGAGCTTTAGGACTTAGGGATCTGAACCAGAAATCAAGACTATGAGCAAATGCTGCATGGGCTCCTGCGATACACTGATAATCTACTTCGGTAAAGCCCATAGTTGACAATATCTCATTTAGCAGTTCTCGCGGGAAAAGATATAGGTGACGAGGTAGATCCCAACCTATCCAATATGGTCCCATGATCTTCGCTTCCCAGCTTTCCAAATTGGGAATTGAGAAGATAAATAAACCTCCATCTTTAAGTAATTGGTATATACGTTGGATATCCGTAATCGGTGATTCTAAGTGCTCAAGAACATTCCACATTGTGATCACGTCGAACGATGACGCATCCAGTGATACATCAGAGAAACTTGCTTGGATAATCGGGCTCTCCAGATAAGCTTGTGCCCTCTTAGCGGCTGATGCGTTGGGCTCAATTCCAATTAGGTCCCATTTTGATGAACGTTCAGCTTCGGCTAAGAAAATCCCAGATCCACATCCGATATCTAGAAGTCTTCCTCCAGCCTTATATCTCTCGAGTGATTTAAGACGTTTCCACATGCCATAACGCCTATCAAGACGTGTGGAAAGGTGTTTCTCGGTATCGATAATCGGTTTATAGGCAGAATAATTCTCTGGGTAATAATTCTCCATTACTTCCCAAGTTAATCTGGGATTTTGCCGGATGAGTCCGCAATTAAGACATCTCACATGTTGAAAGGTCCCTGGCAACTCCATAAGCATATCAGGTCCCTGGAGGATTGGTTCGCTTTCAACTCCTTTACACCAATCACATGCTGGAATTTCCTGAGTCGATAACTGACCGTTATTTTCCATCGCAATTCTCATGTTTACTTATGATCTCTATTAAGCTTCATGGTCTAGAATGCTCATGTTGAAACACATGAGTAGAGAATAAAACTATGTTACGTTACAATGATACTCTTGATCCTCTCAATGTTCCTAAACAAATCAATGATATAAGCGACAGTTGAGTATATATGAACTCCCTCACAATATTAGACGTAAAAATCTAAAGATAATTAACTATGAATTAGCCCCAAAGGATCTTTGAAATTCATGATTCACTGGGCTTCGAAGTATGCATAATTTCTAACTGATCCTGTATGAAACGATCAGTATCTACAAAGACAATGCTGTCATGAATGTGGTTTAAGGGCTATAGATCGAAGTGGATTCAAATGATCAAGGTTATAGTTTTAGGATTTAATGGTAGTCCTTCCCTCGACACCTCGCTGAGGAGTTCGCGAACCAATCCGGGATTATACTAAATTTCTGTGGGGCAAGGTCTAGGGTTTAATAATTCGCTTTCCCTAAAAAAACACTCTCTGCATTCTCGAGGATGACTTTTGAGTACACATTGATATCCAATTTGATCAAAGGACCATTAGGTAAATTAACCTTTGGAGCAATCGAATGTGAAGATTTGATTATTTTATGAATTATTTGCATCACGAATTAAGCTCTTGCATATGTTGAGATTTCATTACTGTGAACATGATGAAATGGATGGCTGGAAGGGTGAGAGCGAGTGAGATTAGAGAGAGTATCTACGATTTGATCTCTACGAGATCATTGGGTGGTAGAGAATCGAGGAGCAGTAATCTCATATCCTAAGGAAGTGCCATGCAAATGAACATAGTTGGAGGAGTAGCTTGAGATATTGCGAAATTAACCACCAAGCTTGTGATTGATCTATCGCCATTTACCAATAACATAGCTTGAGGTGAAAGGATTCTTCCTGAAACCTTGAAAGAGTATAGATAGGAAGAGTCCATACACTCTAACACTATGCCATGTTCCTTGTAAATTGAATAGCCTTTTGAATGTCCTCATGAGTCCCAACGTCAATATATTCACCTTTTTCGAATTTATGGCCAATTATCTTTAAACCGTCGTCGACAGCTTTCTGAAAATAATCGCCAAGGACGATCTCTTTTTCTGGGTTGCCTTGGATGCTAGTCATCTCATTGTTTAAGTAACTTGAGAAATGATAATTCCAACAAGCAATCCCCCACATGTAATTCAAATCTGTTTTGGATGGTTTATCAATACAGACATGTACGTAGTCTTGATCGTCTGTCTGTACCATCCCGAATCTCGATGGTTGATTGGTTGGAAAGAGTCCTAAAATTAAATCCGCATTTGTCTCATCAAGCCGGTCAAGTAGGGTTTTAAATGCATCCCGGGGTTTGAATATTGTATCTGGCATTCCAAAGACAATGGTTGCGGATTTTATCCAGGGATGAACTTGATTAATTGTGTATGGCATACCCCATAAGTGATCTACATGTAGGTATGCGATGTCTATTCCCAAGCGGTTTCCACTCCTATAGTACCGGGCTATGTCCCATTTCCCTTCAGAAAGAATGAAGTAGATATTCTTTACCCCAGCACTCACCATGCTATCAATTAGATATTGACTCACTACTTTTGGATAGGATCTTTCAACGCCATTCACATGGATGGTGCCAGATCCAATAGGAAGCAACTCCTTGGATCCTGGCAAAAGCCATAGTCGAGAACCTTTGCCTGCTGCCGGGATTACGCCGACGACACTATGCTTCTCCATAGCGTTCATCCTCCAGTCCTGGTGTGCCTCACCCATGAGTACTCATTAAATTGAACATTGTGAAGTTAGAGTAAACAATTCTTACTTAATTCTTTGAGTTGTGTCTCAATAGCAAAGGGAGTATTGAATACTCGGAACTTGGATTTTCTCATAATTTGAAAATGGGCTTCTTCATGACCTTTTAACACTGTCCCGCCTCCATCCCCAGTGATTAGTGAGGCCGCTCAACACACCAAAGAAGTAAGGAGGGACGCGTATAAACTTAAGCTTTGCCAATTCGCGTGTGCAGAACCATAGCGTGTTCATTAGGAGGATAAATGGTGACTTGTGTGTGAGGTAGAATCTTACACTGCTCTCCCCCATCACGAACCACCATTGATATGGTTTACTACTTTTTTGAGTGGTAACTGATACTTTATGCCACATAACCGCATTGGGTGCAAAGAGGATCTTGTATCCATGTTTACGAAATCGCTCCGATAAATCCCAATCATCGAAATAGAAATAATAAGCTGGATCGAACAAACCCACTTCGCTTAGGCTCTCTTTGGTCATTAGCAAACAACAACTTGGGGCATATTCCAGATAGTGGAACCGATCATAAGGAGGACCATCGCTGACGTTTGCACCTATTAGTTTTACTCGAGGTGGAAAGTTTTGCCATTTCGCACCAGCGCACCATAGCCTACTTTCCTCAGTGTCATGAAGAAGGATTTTTGGCATTACCATCGCAGCACTTGGGTTGTTACTAATTGCATTAACTAATTCGGCTACCATATTAGGATCGACAATTGTATCGTTGTTCAATATGATGACATATTGAGCACCTCGAAGCAGGGCAGCTTTAATACCTCGATTGTATCCCCTGGCAATTCCAATATTCTCCTCTATTCGAACGATTTCTATTGTGGGATATTGAGCCTTTGATTTTTCTGAGGTGCCATCTGATGAGCCGTTGTCAACAAGAATGATGTGGAAATTCTCATATTCAGTTTTCACCAGGGAGGCGAGGCATTCGATAGTATCATGCAAGTGATTCCAAGCTAGGACAACTGCGACAACGTTTTTCGATTCCTGAGCTCTTTGGGATTTGTCTGAACTATTACTTGTTTCATTGCCCTTAGATGGCATATACAAGAATATCCATTAGATTTAGAGTCGATGTTATGGAGAAAACAACGAACAACTGGAAACAAGTGTCTCTATGTAACAGTCATGGATTATACTCCAAGTTCACGGGAACTTGCTGATGTGACGAATTCATTAAGAATGGATTTTTAATTGTACTTCTATACAAATCCTTCAATACAATTCACAAGTTCGTCCCAACCATGAGTAGTTTGATCGGTGATCCCGGTAGAAGAAGGTTCTGTTTTTGCTACATAAAAGCCCATTGCGTTTGTAAGCGCTTCAACATCTCCAGGTTGTACAACTTTAATTTTTTCATTTCTGTCGGGAGAGATGCCAAGCGCAATATGTTCTGACGTTATTATTGGGATGTCAAAGGCAAGACCAATCGTGGCAACCCCACTTTGTGTACCTCTCTCATATGGAATTACGAGTGCGTTTGCTGCGGAAAAGTACAAAGCTACTTCCTCATTTGGAATGTAGCGGTTCTCGAAGATCACATTATCTGAAATCTTGAGACGCGATACTTGCTCTTGGTAGAGGGTGAAATTTTCCCAGAATTCACCTGCTACGATCAGATATGCGAGACTTCCCTGCTTTAGGAGGCGAGCGAAAGCTTCTATCAGGTGTCCCAGACCCTTGTACTCTCTGACGATTCCAAAGAAGAGGAAAATTGGAGCATCAATTGGTAAGTTAAGCTTTGATCTTGCTTCCTCATTTGGGATCCGGAACTTAAGGAAGTAGTCATACCAGGGATGTGGAATACAAATCACATTTGCATTCTGGAAGATTGAAAGGAGCTTATCTTTCTCTTTGGGTGAGTGGGTTATAAACTGGTCCCCGTGCTTCAGCGTAATCTTTGCAAGCTCAGTGTCTAAGAGATGCTTTTCATGAGGAAGGACATTGTGAACAATGAATGTGATAGGAGCAGATAATCCCTTTATGAGAAAGGACAAGTTGATATATGCGGGAGCCCAGAATGTTGTCCACCATTGGAATATGACTTGGTCAGGTTTCCATGCATTAATCATCTTACTGGCTTTCCACCAAGTCTGGGGATTCAAAGGATCAAGGATACGCTCAGCTTCACACTGAATTTGATCTTCGCTCGGGTCTATATCGGAGGTGCCCGGATAAAGCCAGCTAGGAAATTGCTTGCGAAAACTCAATACTTGAACAAGATGTTTCTTTCGAAGCGCGCGAGCAAGCATTGTTGTATGATGGCTAATCCCACCACGATATGGATGAACTGGTCCAATCAAAGTTGTTTTCAAGTGCGTAACTCTATCGATAAGTTGAACAGAGAATATTCATGTATCCGTGTTCATCTGAAGACCGTCGGTATCATTAGGTCATATTATCATAACGTCTAATGTAAGTACCACATCGCGATCTGGTGTGTTTTTACAAAAAAAATCCTTCATTAAGTGACTTGGATCCAGTTGAAGAGAATGGCTTTCCTTGTACAAATGCTCTCTTACATCTCTATGAGATACCTAAAATAGTCCTAGTGTAATAGGAATTATGAACAAGGAAGATCTGACGCCTCAACGTGATGATACCTTGAGGGAAAAGCTAAGACAATATCTCAGGATTATGAATAAATTGGCTATAGAAGCAGGCCGGCTCAACAAGCTACCAACTTGGTAGTTTTTAGGGCTTCGTGACATTGAGTTCAAAGGATGTTTTGGAGTTTAAGCTTTATGGAAGGAGTGAAGAGAGACTTGGATGGTGAAACGTTTGTCACTAATTGCATCTAGTCATTTCAGCAGTATAGTTCTACGCATAACGAATGACCTGATTCAATATCACCCGGAGAAGAGAGGGCGCAGCCTTGTTATAAGGAAATACCCAAATCCGGTTAATGGCCTTCACTTGACAAGCGTACTCGTAATATGGATATCGGAAAATTGACTAACTCGCCATCGGAATTTGAAGGGACAGACGGAATAAACTCTCAAAGTTATCAAACCATTAACAATTCCCAAATGGGGCTACGGTAGTAAGTCTTCAATAAATATGCAACTCAGTTCCGAAGATCTTGTTTATTATCAACACATTTCTTAACGCAACTTTTCAGGTTTCCAGGTCTTATCTTGGGACAGCCTTGTTCTTATCATTTCAATGACATTGAAATTGGCGTGGAATCTGTTTATGGATGCATAGAAGCACCAACACACCATGCTAGCTTTGAAGCTAGGATGGCTGGAGCTGTATACCAATACTTAAGAAGCAAGGAGTTCTTCAAGAAAATTCGGAAGGTTATTCCGGTTGCCAAGAGTGGTGCAGAAATGATCATTCCAAGTCGTGTTCTAAAGAACCATGGAAGTCCTGTATCAGAAGCATGCACGGGATCAACTTTTACAGAATGTTTTCCCAAGTGATAAGCATGTTGCAATAAATCAAGAAATTGGTGCCTACTGGGATCATGAAGAACAACAGCACGGGGCTCGAAAAATAGAGGAAATCCCAATCTCCTTAGGCGGATCGTTAAGTCAGAGTCTTCTCCAGCTGGGCGATTCTGATCAAATCCTCCAGACTGCTCAAACGCTGACCGCCGTATCGCAAGGTTCAATCCGGGCAACTGCTGTTTTGTCCCCGGAGGAAGATTGGAAAGATATTCATGGAACGTTGCTATGTTATCAGCTAGTTTCCAATAATTCTTATCGGAAAATGTGACACCACCACCCAGAACTGATATTGAGGGATCCGAGAAACGTCCAATTATTACTTCGAGCCAGTCACTATATGGAATGCAATCTGCATCAACAAAGACCAGGATATCCCCTTTTGCTGAAAAGGCGCCGCGGTTCCGTGCCGCAGCTTGTGAGATAGGTTTCTCAGTTTGATCAAAGTGGACGCTCCCACTATCCGCAATCAATCCCCATTTATCCATTCCTACAATAATCACTTCATACATTGATGGATTGACGGTTTGGTTAAGTAAAGCATGAATGGTTTTATGGACAGTTGGAGAGTGAAGGTTAGGTATGACGATGGTAATGAGCATGAAATGCCTCAATTTGGTTGTGACCGGCGTGTCGGATGGATCGCGATTGGTGACAGATTAACTCACGATTTTGAAAATCCAAACTCCATCCTCGTGATAGATTAGCTGATACCACTCACTAGACAACAGCTCATCTGGATTAAGATAATGAGGTCCGGGATAATTTACTGAGCCCATTCGTTGGCCGATGTAAATATGAGTATAGCCATGATTAACCAGATTAGCGTAGAAATCAGGATTATCGATTCCTTTTGACTGGAAATCCCATGTCAATGCATTGATATCTACTCCATAAGAGGGAGTGAGTCCATATTCGGTTCCATAGTTGATTGGAGGAACATTAATCGATCGATTTGCCAAAAGAGGAAGCCACCATCCGCCGTCTGAACCAACGATGACATTATTATCGAATGCGAAGAATGAATTAGTGAATAAACGAGAAGTTGATTCCAGATTATCACGAATCCATTTTGATGCTCTTAAATCTGGCCTCGTTACGAGTGCATGTTCTTGAGGATCAACATATTCTTGAAATTTGATACCTTGTGAAATACTCATGATTATGAGTCCTATGAGTATAAAAATTTGGAAAGGTTTTGGAATTCTTGTAAAAATGATTTCGTCCAGTGCTGTGCCAATAATCAAGCTGGCAGGAATATAGAATGAAATAAATACCGCAAAATTACTCAGAGCTCCAGTCCCCGGAAGCCTCAACCAATATGGATTGGCTGCGATTAGAATCGTGAGCCACCAACAAATGATAATTATCGATTCTTCCTTACGCCGCCAAATGATCCAAGCAGCTAATATGAGCATTAGGCCCCATATATAAAGCGGAAGGAAAAATGATAATTCACCGATGGCATTGTATGCCTGCGTGAATGAAGAGATCGAAATTGCGGGTGTTGAGATTTGCACCGCAAAGATATCGAGAATTCGTCCTTCGAATATTTGCAGGAACCAGGGCAGGAAAAGCACCGCACTCATTAAACCAATAAGTGCAATGCGCGCCATTACAAATTTGAAGGCTCCACTTCGAATTTGGAAGATCAAATAAACTGGGAAAAACAAAACAGCAAAGACTAATACGCGGTAATGGGTAAGAGAAAGACCCCCAAGAAGAATTACGACGATCAATAGCTCTCCCGAAGAATCACGATCCTGCTTCAATACTCTCAATGCGAAAAAAATCATAATTGGAAGGATCGCTAATCCAGCAAGTTGTGTATACCGTCCCCAATTGACATAGACCATTGGCATTGAGGAAATCACACCAGCAATGAGTACAGCAAGTACTCCTGCCCAGCGGCTTCGCCCTAGATGGACTGCCAACGGATAGATTGCGAGTACTGCAAGCACGTTTATTAATTGACCAACCCACAGCGTGGCCCGATACATGGGGAGATCTGTGATCCAGTGAAAAGCGGCTACATAAGTGTGAAAACCAAAGTGATAAGTGAAGGTGGTGAGGTCCGCATATGGTTGCCAAGAGTCGAATAATCCTCCATTGTCGACCAATAATTGCGCAATCATGGTGTGCTGATAGGAGTCCCCCCACATCGGTGCATCCAACGATCGAACGCCGATCATCCTCGTAAGGACAATAGTCCCAAGCATTACAATCATCGTCAGGTCGGGCCACAAGTTTTCAGATCTTTTCCAGGTGTCGAAGTGCCTCTTTAAACCTTGTAGTCGAATAGTTTCACGTCTCTTCAAAAGCGTCCAAATCAGGAGTGCTAATCCAACCATCGGGGGAAGTAGTGCGTACGATGGACCTAGGTGGAGACCAACTAGGTCGGTCCAGAGGAAGAGTATCGGATAAATGGCTAAACTTATGCCACCAGAAATGATTATCTTAGATAAGAGTGGAAGTCCCTCTGATTTTGGAAGAAGCACTGACAGTAGCCCAAGCCCAGGAAGAATAAACAGGAAAGCCCCAACCATCAGTATTCCGATCCATCTGATGAGTTCCACTCCAAAGCCCAAAGTTCCCTTCAGCGGATCATATGAAAGATGAAATGCCATCTGGCGATTTGTGGGCTCGTGATCTTGGTAGGATGCCCCATTCAAATAGCTATCACCAGGACCATGACCAAACCATAGATTGCCCATTCCCTCAAGCTCGAAGAAGCCGTAATAATATTGTTGGCGGGACTTTTCGATCGGATCAAATGAAAAACGATAGAAACCGGGCTCAGTCACTTCTTCTAGTGGAATGATTGAATTGACAATGTCGCTCTCGGCATTAGGATCGGTTCGGATGTGAAGCCGAATTTCACCTTTGGATTGCTCTCCAGGGCTCAAATAGACTTCGATCCCATCGAGCCCATCATTTAAAGCAACAAAGGTTTGTCCGACAGTTTGATTGTTTTGGAGAAGGATATTCTGATGGGAGAAAACGGATTGGTCTTGCCCTTTAACAGTGACACATCCCGAAATGACCATTGCGAACATGGCAATGGCAAAAAGCCTAAGACCATACTGATGAAACGCACAGCTTTTCAATTTCCTCAAGAACCTATACATACTCAGTCCGCATAAAGGTGCTCCGGCGGTTTCGATTCTACTCGCTCACCACTCACATTGGTAGATGGATAGTGATCCCGAATAGCCGTATTCTTCACCTACAAATTGACGGATTGGTTCACAGAAAGGGCGTACGGTGGTTTTCATCAACTCAGGGTACCAATCGGGATTGAGAACTAAATACTTTGGACGAAACCTTTGAATTCCCCAGCTTGTTGCATCTTCGTAGGTCGTAGAAGGACTTAGCTGTTCGGCAATTGATGGTTGGATGATTCCTGCGAAATCAATCATTTTGCGCTTGCTGTAATAGCCAATGATTCCAACTTCAAGTGCACCGACATCAGCCTCCGCTTCGGTATTCGAATTGATCCATTGTCCTACAGACCGATAGATACGAAGACGGTTATCAGGATACTTCGGTATTGCCCAGATATCCTTTATATAAATGAATAGAGTTCCGATAAGGATTATTGTTCCGATGATCCAAAATTGATTCTTCAAAGAAGGGATGTACCTATTCACATTATTTGAGATGAAATCAACCCCAAGTCCTACTGCAACTACATAACCCAATGCGAGTGGGGCATAATACCAAAAATATCTACTCACTCCCAATGCAGTATATGCAAGGAAAAAAATGAAAATCCATCCAAGGAAAAGTTTAAAGCATCTTGAGTCCCTAAAAATCGAGAAAATGCCTAGAACAGCGATACCAGCTCCGAGCACATAGTACCACTGCTCGGTGTAACCATAATTAAGAATTGTTAGGAGGCCTGGCGCGTAACGTTGACTGATCTCCATTGCGCCTTGGTTCTGTTTAGCAGCCAGAGTAACAGGTATTGGGGATCCGAAGTAGATTGTTGCGAAGATGATCCAAGGAAGGAGAATCGCAAAAAAGGTAATTAGGGCTGGTTTTGGAAACAGTCTGCGATGGAGAAGAAAATAATCGAAACTTAGAATTAGGGCAATAAGGATAGCATCTGGTCGCGTCAGGATGGCGAGTGCCGTAAAGACCGCAGTGATATTGTAATTACCGCGTGAATAAAAGGCGAATGCACCAATACAAAGCGCCAAATAGAGAGGTGTCTCTGAACTAAGTGTGCTTAGTATTAAGGGAAAAATCGGATAGAAGAGAAGGACAATCCAACCAGCGAGAGGTTTACCCAATGTGTTCGCAAGATCCCAGAATAGCAATCCACCGACTGCGAGGCTTATCGCGCCAACGATGATAGCGGTATTTGGAATGTTTGACCAGAGGAAATTAAGAATTGAAAGCAGTATTGCGAATAATGGAGTTGTCGTGCTAAGAACCTTCTCTCCCAGGTTATACACGAAACCATGTCCACTATGTAGATTTTCTGCGTACCGAAAAGTAATGTATGGATCATCATAGCCCCAATCCATGAACAACCAGAGAATGACGAAGACTTGAATCGAGGCAATCAATAAGGCGATAATCCATCGTAAAGAGTTTCTTCTGGTCAAATCAGTTCGCCTTCTTCTCGAACTCGATCGATGTTATTTTTATTTCGAGTGATGCGAGTGTCTCGAGTAAATCTTTCCCCGTACCGGGGGCATCGATTTCAAAACCGAGTTCATTGAAATCGTCGTTGATTCTTTCAGACGAAATAACGGATTGAATTTCTACATTCCCACATTTTTCGAGTGAATGTTCATCATGGATATTCCCGTTCCATCTGATTATCAAAGTATAGATCATTGAACTCGAATTGCAGGCAGGTGAGACATCGACAATAAGGTGATAGTCATGCTGTGATTCCAAAGAAACCCGAACAAATGCCTGGTTACTAAGAATAAATCGCCCACCATCCCTGGGCTGACTCCATCCATTGCTGAACAGGACCTCGTAAGAATCATCTGTCAATGGGAAATCTCCACCTCTCGCAACTGGATTGCGGCGCAGGATTGTTTCAAGTTGGGCGGGGGCGCCGGTTGCCGGATAAAAAAGCACCTTATCTTCACCGGTGTCTAGGTAGTATGGTAGCCATTGTTCATAACGTCTTCCAGTAACGACCCATTCGAAAGTCTGATTAGTGATAGCTTCTGCAAAGGTGCTTTCAACAAGCTGTAGACGGTGGAGGTTATTGCGTGACTTTGGTGGTTGAGTCCCACCAATGACATCTCCGTAAAAAGCACTATGAAGGTATGAGTTCTTTCCGGCGAGGAAATTCATGTAACCATGATGAAATACGAGGATCTCCCCACGCAGAGTGCTTATGTGTTGAACAAAGTCTTCCCTAGCAGTACGGTCATTTTGGGATGGTAATTGTTGGACTGGATTGTATGCAAGGATGGCAAATTGAACTACGCATACGAAGAGAACACCGGCTCTGAAGATATCGGATTTTATTAGATTTGGGCTCTCGTTCTTCCGTTTTATGGTTTCTCCGAGTCCTAACCCTGCGAATATAGCCAAACCCAGAGTTGCAGGCATGAATCCGTTATCGTAGGTCCAAACTTTGGTAAAGACCACCCAGCTTGCGAGGATCAGCCCGATCCCAATGCCGATGTGCCCCCAGAAACGCTCATTTCTTTTAAGGGCTGCAATATTGGTTCTTGAAATTACATACACCGGATACAGCAAACTTATCAACATCGCCGGCCACATTTTTTTGATCATTGGCTCCCAAAAGAGAAGGGGATTCCAAACTCTTGTATGTCGCATGTAATTATCCAGTGTATAGAATGAGAACCAGTTATCTGTGATAGCGTCGATAGCAATGAATATCACAATGCCTATAAGACCAACAGTAAGCCACTGTGGCCATGTCTTCCCAGCGTTTGATATCAAAGAAAAGGTAGCCAATACTAGGATAATCGGGAGAGCGACTTGTTTTGTATAGTAAGCGAGGACCAATAATAATCCACTCGCCACGAAACCTGTGAGGTTACTATACCTGAGACCGACGAAGAAACCGGCCAAGATGAGGAATAAGAAAAGGGAATCTGTTTTCGCAAGATCCATCCACGCGCCTGAAAATCGGAAGGAAACGGCATATATACCAGCGGCGATGATTCCTGCGTAAATATTTTTCGTTTCCGTCGTGACCATTAAAACAACTATAAGTAGTATCCCCACTGTGGACAGGATTGAAAGGAGGCGAGGTCCAGTAAAACCAATTCCAAACAGCTTCATCAACCCCGCTGAGATGGTGAAATAGAGTGGATTATACGCGGAGGGGATGAACGAAATACTCGGATCACTATAAAGTGTCTCCCCATTAAGGATCCAGCGAATCTGGTCGATATTGGCTCCTTCGATCCATTCAAGTTCATGTGGATAAAACATGCGAATGAAAGCCAAAAGTAACAAAAGGAGAATACTCACAATCGATAATAAACAAAGGAGATAAATTAAGATACGGAGCAAGACTGTCTGCTCTTCTTGAACTCTGATGTACTCAAGGAAATGAAATCTCCGTTGAGTATTATGATTTGTGGAGGCTTTCAATTTCATCGGATGACATCACCAAAAGAAAATGAAAATAGAGATTAGACTTCAATCAACTTGAACGTGTCCAAATTGAACGATCTAGTGAATGAGTGATGCAGAATTTCTTTCTGATTATCGCTGCGTCATTTAAAGATCTCATGGAACTGCCTGATTATTTAAAAGTTTGAATCCTTATGGTGGGTATGCTTCCTTGATAATCCTCAGTACATCCTTTGAAGAACCAATGAAGAATAATGAGCCAAGCTGGAATTCCAAGTGGGATGACAAGCGCAAGATCGGCAAATGACCATTCAAAAAGCTCATCGATACGGAAAAGTAGAATCAGCGTAAAGTAAGCAAGTATCATGTATGCGCTTGCTGCAAGCAAGAATCGCTTTAGTTGCAGTCTGTGATTGACGATAATTGCAAATGGAATTATCCAGGCAAGATATTGTATTGAAAATGCATGTCCGAAGGTAAGAAAACCCAGGAGCAGTAATAGAAGACCTCCCATCGCATCCCACTTTCGAGCATAGAACCAAAATGTGATCCCAATTAGCCCAAGCGTAATCCATCGACCGATAATAAGCACCCACTCAAAAATTTCTAGTCTCAATATACCAAGATGTGTTCCTAATCGAACGAGGTATGAGTATCCCCAAATCCCAATTCCGTGATTATAGGTTATCGTGGGTGTGACTATATCCATAAAATTAGCGTTGAATAAGATTGCGTAAATCACTATCGCAGAGAGTGGAATAAATGCAGTAATGGCAATGTATATTAGTTTATTACGAAGCTTTGGAACAACTATCATCATGATAGGAAGGAACAAGATCGGCCAGCTTTTACTGAGGATAGCGAGCCCCAGACATGAAGCTGAAAGGGTTATTCTCAGGTAGAGATTCCAATGAGGCCATTTATACCAGAACATCCACGAGGTCAGGATAAGCAAAATGGGAATGGTATCGAATTGACCATGATAGGCAACAACGAAGATTGTGATGGGATTCAAAGCATAGAGCAATCCTCCTTGCCAAGCATGATTGAGGTCCTTGTCAGTGTCCAGAATGATTTCAAATACGATCACTGCGATTGTGGCGTCAGCGAGAATAGGCAAGAGACGCACGATTTTTACAAATGACAAACCAGTGAGCAATGACCATTTGTACGAGATGAGCATCCAATACATTTGAAATGGTAAATACGGATGTCGATTGACTGCCTCAGGTGCCGAATATACATCCTTCCCAGAGTTCAATAATTCCGCAACGATTGAGTATGACGTAATATCATGGCCGGCTCCGATTGGTATCAATATGGAGGGTACTAGACGAGCCAGCAAGGCGATGGTGAAAATGAGCGAGATTACTTGCCACTTCGTTAGGTGAGGTGGGCATGTGCTTCCATAACCCCGAAGGGAAGCAATGAGCAATGCCAGGCTCCACAGTAGCCCCAAACTAAGCAGATATTCAAGAGGCATGCTAGATCCACTGTTGAACTTTATGGATAGTAATCGTATTTGATTGGTTCAGCACCACAACGCTGTAAAAAACTTCTGCAAAGTCTACGATGACAAAGTGGAGAAAGCCAGGAAAGGATTTTTCAGTTCAAGGCAAAATCGATTGTGCTCTTCATATTCATTCTGGTCAATGGAGCGTGTTTATATTGACTTCTTTTTCTTCCGTTTAAAGATACAACGGAACGCAACCAATACGAAAAAACTCGCAAACAAGATTTGATATGAAGCTGCTGGTGTCCTGTAACGAGTGCCCACAAAAAACAAAATGTTAACGAGCATGACACTTAGAATCGCAGCGTAAAGCAGTGAATATCTGCGCCATTCACGAAAACTCAGGATCAGTCCTATTAACCATAGAGGCAATAAAAGTGCATTACCTGCCAAGTATACGAATCTTCCAAGGTCGACCATATCTTGGCTCGAATAGGTTTGGCCGATATTGGGGCGACTCCAAAGGAAATAATATAACTTGACACCCAATAGCCTAAAGAATTGAGTTGGATTTTCCCAAATGAACCTCAGCCCTTCGATGAGGAAGAAACGATCGCGGGCTCCTTCACCCAACTGTTCAGTCTCATGTAGCAGGTCCTGGGCGATACCGCGAGGATTAATGAACTCTCCGGTGGCTTGAGGGTTATTGCCAATCCAGAAATTTATGCCTCCGTTGGTTGAGATTGGAATAAATTCGTGATGTACAAGGTAATTCCGGATTGTCCATGGGAGAATAACCACTCCCGCAGCTATGAGGAGAATTATGAATGCTCGAAGATTGGATTTCTGTGAATAAGTATCCTTAGTCACGAAAAGAACGATGATCAAGAATGGGAGGATCATCAAAATAGTTGGGCGGATAAGTGCACCGATTCCGAGAATGATCCCAGCACATACCCATAACCAAAGGTTTTTGCTGTGTAAAGCACTTATCAACAACAATAGGAATAATGCGAGAAAGAAGACTTCAAACGTAACAGGGTTAATCTCGACCACCCCTCCTACTAGCGGAGGGAATAGGGCGGCCATGAGAGCCGCAACGAGGCCTATAACATCACTCTGAAATACTTTACGTCCGAGGAGGAAAATTATTAATACTGCTAAGGTTGAAAAGATTGCCTGCACGATTCGAATAAAGGTCATGGATGAGGATCCAAATAGGTACATGGAAAGAGCCATAAATCCTGGATATAAAGGTGGAATGAATGATGTTACCCCCTTCGGATTAGGACCATAGAGACTGATCGTGTCAAGACCGAAATATCCTTTTGTGATGATGGTTTGTGCAATGTTTTCCCAGTCCTCTGTCCATGCAGGTCGGAAATCTCCTAGATAGTGAATAGCACCCAATCGCACGAATAGAGCAAGGGCAATAATGAGGATCAGCAGGAAGGAAGTCCGCGACAGCTTCAATTCAGCCCTCGAACGAATCATAAGTAGTCTCTGGTGCTCAATCTCTTAAAGGGGAAGATTCCCCTCAGAATGTGCAATGCTTATGGCGTCCTGACGATGTAAATTGGATGGAAATCAACGTTGATAGAGCCGGATGCTACGATAGTATTTCCTAATTTGTCGTAGATGGTTACTGTTCCGGTTGCGGGAAGTACAACCGTTCCAGTTGGTCCATCTGGGGACCAGTACACATCAATGGTCGAAGTACCTTTGACGAATCGATACCCAACAAGAGGAGCTCCAATGCTAATCTCTTCCAAATACTCAAAACCTATCATGAGATTCGCCATGAAGTGATATGCATTATATGAAAGGCGAGGTAGATTGCTACTATCAAGCAATCCTTCGTACCGTCCCCAGCCGGTATCTTTCAATGCAAACCAGATTGTACCGATATATCCATCCGCCCAATTCCTCACATAAAGCCGAGGAACATAGGATGCCTGTGCATCAAAGAAATCGGCTCCTGGTGGATCTCCACAACCATTGCAAATTAATCCGCCTTCTACATGGAATAGCGGCTTATCTACTCCATATGCGGTCATAACTTCCCGGAGGAAGTGGGCCTTGCCAGCAACAACCCCACCTCTAGGAGCCCAGGATGGGAACATGGTTTTATCCCAATCCTCAAGAGTGCCGTTATATTGTGGATATCCATGGAAAGCGAGAATATCGAAGTAATCGCCACCCGCATTACGTAGCGCGCCTTCAAGGAAAAGCGAGGGTTTGCACGTCTTTCCTTCAGGAGGATTTGTGGGGTCACAATCGAGTAATAAGCCACCGAATAATACTTTAGCTGAGGGATCCGCTTGCTTAATTCGTGGATAAACGATCTTTAGCATATCTGCGTAGTATCCACCACCATAGTAGGTGTCACTTTCGTCACCCCAACAGCCGATCCAACTGCCAGGTCCAACCAGGTCTGGATCTATATCTGGTTCATTCCATATTTCCCAATATTTAACAAAATAGGGTGCTTTGTTATAGCGTGCCACCACATCGTACATAAAATCACCGAAGGCAGTAAGATCTTCCGGTTCAATAGGCCCACATGTTTTACCGCTAGCGTCTGCCCAAGCTGGCGCCTTTACAATAGCGACGATTGGTATTATTTTCTTTGATGCAGCGTTAATGAGTTGCTGTTCGAGGCCTGCGAGGGCACCCCAATTGCGATCGCCTGGATTTGGTTCGACACTTGCCCACTGGATCCCAGGACCATGAGCCCATTGAACTTTTGCGTCGGTTGCCTTGCTGAGACCACCTGACTCTGTAATTGACATCTGAACACCAAATTGAGACAGTAAAGGATGTTTTTTAAGTATTAGTGGCAGATAGAGAAATGTATCTGGGGAAGTGTAATTGGGGATGATTTTGTTAGGCTGGTCAGAGTAAGAATCATGCCATTCATCGCTTGCAGCCTTTGATCCACTAGCTGGTATTAGTGATCCCGTGAGTAAGAGGATGAGTATAAACTGGATATATCTAGTAATTCTTCTACCAATCATTCCATCAACCATTCTATCCACCTCAAAAGTAGTAATAAACCACGATGGTTATAATCGAAGCGAGATTTAATATATACAAAATGGCTAATCCGGCAATCGACTTTATCCGTATCGAAAGACGCGGTAACCCGAACCACCCTGCAACGATGAAAAGTGAGGTTGGAATGATTGCAGGGAATACGAACCTCGAAGCGGGTATTACCAACCGACTATCGAGGATGGTGAAGAAACCCCGAAAAAGAACAACTAACCATAGCGATATTCCTGCAATTCCGAGCCAAACCAATGCACCTCTTTGTGCACCATAAATCGATGTGCTAATCTCTCTGATTTTAATTGGAACGCCTATTAGAATCATAATCGAAACAATAAATAGCCCAATATACAACCCTTCTGCCAGGGATATATGACCCCAACCGAACCGTCCCCAGAAGGTCTGAAAAAGACTTGTCATTGATTCTTTATACAACCAATGAGTGTTTTCCCAGTCTAGTACGGAGGTCATGAGTGTTGTCGGCGAGAGATATTTGGAGCCGAATCTTGTTATAAGAGATTCTGCTTGAGGGCGTATGAATGGCCAGGAATTTTCAATAGAACCGTTCCTAATAATATTGGTAAAAAGCTGATCTCCCCATTCTCCATCAGACCCCGAGGCTTCAGTGTAAGCAGGAGCTTGATCTAAAGGTCTATCCCCTTCGACCAGAATGATCCCATCAATGAACAGAGTTATATCTTTACTCGACACTTCACTTGATGTAACCTGGAAAACCACTTCAACCTTCTCAGCATCTGGAGGAACTTCAGTGTGGATGGCGAAAAATGATGGCGATTGGTCCACAGAGAACGTCTCAACAGTCACAACTTCGTTAGATCTGAGTATCGGTGATCTGACATTAATAGGTGATGTAGCCCACATCCAGCTTCCCATTGTCACAGTCTTCCCACGCAGTAATTCAACATCCTCAGTCGGAATACGTTGAATAACGCTTGCGGAACTTGTCTCATTTCCGAGCGTCAACTGCATTACGTGTTGACCGAGTGGTGAGGACTCATGACTTATCCTCGTCGCATTCTTTTGCGACGTCCGTCTGTACCAATAGGCCGCATCGCCCCACGAGAATGTCACCAATATTACTACTAACATTCCGATCGTAATGATGGCCCAGGCAATTCGTTTGTCCCAACGGGGGAAAAGTGATAGCGCAATAGCAACCAAGCTTAGGGGTATAGCCCAGATCACTGTGTTTTTTGTAACGAGACACAGGAGTGCAATGACGACTATTCCAACCAACGTCCTAATTGATAATCCACGAACAATCCCCCGGGTTGTAATAAGAAGAAAAAGTGAAAATATGAAGGTTGCTCCAACATCATTATTCACGCTTGTCATTAGATCTACAAAACCTGGCAGGAATGCCATGAGTGCTGGAACACCCAACAATAGTGGATCACCGGCAGGTACGATTTCCCTAACAATTAAGTAAGCCAGGTAAATAGTTGAGATGTATAACACCAAAGATAAGATACGAGCGAAATAAAGTTGAATGGTGATATTTGCAACTCCCAACTTGGAGAAGAACCAGAGTGGAACAGCTTGCAGAATGAAGTAAAGAGGTTTGTCACCCGTTTGGACCTGGCCGATCCAAACCGGATCAGTGCTTTCAAGATCTGGTTGGTAGGATAGTTCCCGATAAAAGCCATACTGGAGCATTGAACTGGCAATTTCACGACGCAACGACTCAGAGATGTCATCTTCAGCGGGAAGTGCCTCGCGGTCGCTCATTAAATGCGCGAATTCAAAATAAGTGGGCTCATCATAATGTTGCCATGGTGGGACAACGAAAACATAGGTGAGTCCGTTCAATAACGCGAAGAGGATAATGATCAAGAGAATCCTGTGTTCACGTTGTTGGCTTAGGACGAGCTCCTCTGTTGAGTCCGCTTTGTGGCCACTCATATTCAAGTTCAGCTAATCGATTGCTTATCTTCGAAATGCTTTTGTGGGTCACTGGATCGTTCAAGTTTACGGATTCGGTAAAGGGTTTCTTCCAAAATCTTCCGATTAAAACCGATTAAGTCCGCGACCAATCCGATCAACATTATTTGGAAACCCACAATGAGAAGTACTGCTGCGAGGATGAGGGATTGTAAATGGCCTGCCCCTTGACCGCTGAAGAAGAAGTATAGGAAGCGCACTCCGAGGACCAGTCCACCAAAAAGCAAGAGGCTTCCTATGGCTGTAAATACCCTCAAGGGTTTATACATTGTATATGCCCTTACGATGGTTGAGGATGAATGTGTCATGTATTGAGGAAGGCTCCTTATGAGTCGCGATGGTCTGGTTTGTGGATTCGTTTTCACTGGAACATATTCGACGGCAAGCCCGGTTGCTCCAGCCTGTATCAATGTTTCGAGGGTGTAAGAATATTCGCTGAGAACGATCGTCCGCATGGCGGCGTCCTGTGTGTACGCGCGGAATCCACTCGTCGCATCGGGGGTGGGTACGCCTGACGCTCGTTGTATCACCCAGCTACCGAAACGCTGGAGAATACGTTTGCTGGTTGAGAAAGTGCGTAAAGTGCTCACACCACGATCTCCGACAACGATGTCAGCCTGATTGTTGAGTAGTGGTTCAATCAGTCGAGGAATGTCCTCCCCTTTGTATTGATTGTCAGCATCGGTGTTGACAATGATATCAGCTTCCTCTGCGAGGCAAGCCTCAAGTCCTGCCACAAATGCACCAGCAAGACCAACATGATGGCGAAGCTTTATTATGTGATCGACGTCATTCTCAATGGCGACATGAACTGTCTCATCTGAACTGCCATCATCAATGATCAGGAGTTCGATGACGTCAATTCCGGGAATCTCTGTAGGAAGATCCTTGAGGGTCATCGGTAAAGTTTCAGCTTCGTTGTGACAAGGGATCTGAATAATCAGCTTCATATCTTTCAACGAATCCACAAATGCTTCGGACAACTATCAAAGTATACACCTGTAATCCTCTAATAGCTTTAAGGGATTAAGGAGCAGGGCTGATAATGAATGGTACATATACGGGATTCTTAATAAATAGATTGGATATGACCCACTTCGGACCAGCCGGATCACCGCCATAGATACGTATAGCATTGCTGGTTCCACCGTCGAATCCACCTGTATCGAAAACTAGGTCGCCTTGGCCCTCATTGAAACGAAGAATGCCTGCAGTCAGAGCCTCAGCGGGGTGAATATCGGGACTAGGAGTGAAGTCGTCGAAATATCGCATCCACCAAGAAATGCGTAAATCGTCCATGATCCCAGCAAAGCCCAGCCCGCTCTCCCATTTGCTCGATCCAATGAAGAGATATGGATCATAATCTGTGCATGGATCTGTTCCTGAAGGACCACAATTGTTGCCAGGAAGTGCATCATCAGGATAGCTGAGGTCCCCATCGGGTCCCAACTCGGAAGCCTCCAATACCCCATCGACGAAGAGCCAGAGTTGTCCATCAGGATAAACGCCGTCCCATCGATTACGTTGGATGGCGATGTGGTGCCATTTACCATCGTCGATTGAAGTGCTGCTGCAAAGGGTAATTTCGCCTGTACCGTCTCCACGTACTCCAACGGCAATCTTGCCGCCTGCTATTGAGACACCCCACTCACTTCCACCGGTGGAGACGCTGCGATCGAAAAGAACATTGCCAAGTTTCCATTCATCATTAGGACCGCACGTTATCCCTGGCGCCGTATTCGCTGCTAGATCAGCCTTCATCCACCATTCAATGACGAAATCGTGGAATCCGACATCTGCTGGCGGTCCTGGTGCCGAGTTTTCGGGATGATCTATTCTGATCTTTAGCTCATCAATGTCGGGCTGTGTACTACCATAAAACTTCAATGCATAATCTAGTCCATGACCATAGTACTCATGGTAATCATTGGTTAATCGTTCATATGGATCCAGTATGGTCCCATCACGCTCCAGATAACCAGTGGTGTATGGTTCAGGACCAGAATGAACAGACCAGCCCGAAAGTTTGACACCATCGAGGTCCACAAAGCTCCCGTTGTACTTCAGGGTGAAATGTACATGGGCTCCATTGGCAAAGCCGCCATTGCAGATCTCCTGACCAATGACCCCGAGGCTGTCGTTTCGTCCGATCCAACCAACACTTCCAGGATCACCCAATTTCAATAGATGATAGTAGCTTGTAGTCCAAATGGTCTCAGGATCGATTTCATGCTCAATCTCGATCCAGCAGGGCAGTGGGGATTGAGTTGGTGTGAATATGAATCCTGTCCCCTCGCGTGCGGCCACTGTGAAGTGATCTGGCAATGGTGGATCTTTGGCCCAATTCGTCGCGAAATCAATCGATGACCTGTCTGGCGGTTCACCGGGACAATGATCTCCCCCGCACCAGCTGTGAGGTCCATTGAATGTCCACTCCGCAGCCAAAGGAAATGGGAGCTGGAAAAAGTCATTAGGTGGTAGATCTTCGGGATTGATAATGTTGGAAGTGTCCAATGGGTCTACATTTGGGAAGAGTGCCTTGAGCGTGGCGGAGAATCCGGTTTCGACCTGAGGTGAGATGGCGTCCTGCCACTGCTCGAAGTTCATTCCTTCTGCGAGGATACTCGCTACTGCGAAGCTACCCGAAGTTCCCTGATCACCTAGTTGGATCTCGGGTCCTTCCTTAAAGGAAAGTGATGGAAGAATGCCTGCTGGTGCCCCCTGCGATCTCCTCGTTCCCCAGGTGTACAAGTGATCATAGAATGCAACGGCAAGACCCATCGTAGTGCTTTCTATTTCCTGGGATACGGTGAACTCATCAATATCCTCAGGTATGCTGGTTACCCAACCATGTTGAACTTCCAGGACGCTCAACACTATCTGGGGATTGATGCTTGCGTATGCCGTCCATTCCTCGATTTGATTTGAAAAGGATAAAAGTGGTGATTGATTTGAATCCAGATAATCATGCACAACAAATTGGCCTACATTAGGACCCCATACAAATTGACCATCTGAAACCAAAGGTTCAATTACGAAGCCATCAGACTCGGATGACTTCCTGCCACTAGCAATTGGTGGACTAAATATTATTAAAAGGAAGCAGAGTGCGAAGAGAACAATCCATGTGACAACGAGGACTTTGGATTGAAGTGGTCTTTGGGAAAGGCGTTTCATCCGGTTTTTTCCTCGATCATTGAATACATAATGGTAGTGTTTGATCGTACATTGTTGGTTTTAAAACCTCCAAATTTAATTCACAATAGTGGGAATGAATAGTTTGATGAAAAGGTATAAATCCGAAAGCATCCATTCGGGACCGTTGTCTGGATCTCCACCGAATAATCGAATACCATCCGAAGGCCCCCCAGTTGCTTCTGAGGAGTCGAAAATAGCGTTTCCATAACCTATATTCAGATGGAAGAGGGCGACCGTGTCCGGGTCACTCACAAAAGGTCCTGAAGGTCGCTGAAATGCATCTGAGTATCGTACGACTGTTGAAATTCGAATTTCGTCTAGGTAGCCTGCATAGGCCAATCCTTGGTCAGCCTTCCGGGCGCCGAGAACCAAGTAAGGATCCTGGTCTGGCGACGTAGTGGTCCGGCCATCTCGATAGCTGATATCGCCTGATGGCCCGATCGCTTCAGCGTCGAGTTGACCGTCCACAAAGATCCTCACTAGACCATCACCGGTGTTTCGAGTAATGGCGACATGGTGCCATCGTTCATCGGCGACGCCCATGATTCCACAAAGTGTAAGACCGACACCGCCTTGGCGAATCCCAAATGCAATAGAGCCATTCATCAATGAGATTCCGTACTCGCCGTAGTCACCATCCCCATCCACATCACGGTCGAAGATCACGCTGCCATTTGCCCATTGATCCGCATCTGGTTGGCATACCTGGCTGGCATTATCAGATGCAAGTGCTAGCATCCAAAACTCGATTGTGAAATCTGTATCACCGATATCCACTGGAAGGTCACCATCTATAGGATCATCGACGGGGATTTTGATTCGGTCAATATCTCCCCATCCACTTCCAAAGAATCTGAGCATGAATTCGGCGGGCGGCAGAGTAGGGACATATGACAAACGGCTATCGTCGTAATAGCGGAAGAGCATCTCATCCCACGTCAGCTTGTCATATCCATCATTTCCCAGCGCATGCAACCTGGTGTCGTTTTGGCCCATGCAAAAGCCCTGCCATTCATAGTCCTCACACCGCCAGTACCAGTCCAGGTAATGAGTACGGAACAGGCTTCCATCCGCATGTGTAAGACGCCAATTCCAAGTGAAATCAATAGCATTATTCGTGCTTGAATACGAGTATCCTGGGATATAGACCTGATCGCAGATGCTGTCGTAAACATCGGCATCATCGTACTTGCCACCGATGGAGATGAGCTGCCAGGCGTACATTTTCACTGCCATTGCACCTGCTCTATAAGATTCGCGCGGCCATCCATACCCCCATTCTGCCGGAAGAACGTCTTTTACATATTCATTAAAGTCAATAACTTCCACTGTGTATGGATTGGTTTCAGGATTTTGATCACATACTGCGACATTGTTCGTGACACGAACGCGTATGGTCTCTGGGAGTGGAAGCGATGTTTGGTCAAGTGAAGGAAGATCATTAGGTGAGAACGAGGTAGTCGTCTCTGAACCAAATCGTTTTTCTCTCTCGATATCTGGGATTTTGATGGTCACAGGTTCGGAAGCGAGCACTGCGTCGAGGATTAGCGTATCGTCCGCCACAAGAGCAACATTTGTCATGGTCCAATCCCCATATCCTGTAGCACGTATCGTTACCTGTATCGGATAAACGGTTTCAGGAGTGGAGATTGGAGGAAACTCAAATTGCCCTTTAAAATTGGTGCTGGTCTTGAGACCAAATTCTTGAATTTCAATGCTGGCTGCAACGATTGGCTCGCCAGTGCTTTTTGAAGATACTCGCCCTTCAATAAAAGCAGCTACGCCTAATTGTTCGGAATTGGAGATCGGACTCGTATAGCTGCTATTCCTTTGTAAGAACAATGGGATAACTAAAGTAAGGATAACAATGCTGAGGGTCCATTTTGAAAGGTAACGGTCCTTTTGAGTATTACCATCCTTTATTGGTGTGCGCTTGCCGGTATTTACCAACCTCATGCAATACTCCAAGCTCAAAAGTTTGAAATCAACCTCATGAATCCCAAAGCAACGATTAGACACTCGAAATTGGTGTCACCATACCTTTCAAGCATTTCATAATTTAGCCGCAAATGGTAACACAATCCTTCCGTAATCGCTGAGTTGTTTATGTTGCAGGTTCTATGCCGCCTGATTTCGCCTCTAGGGCATCAGCGATTGATGGTTTTGGTTAGAAATCGTGTCGTTCCTATGTGGAGTTCAGTTCCAGACCCTTGGATCCTTACAGAGTGAAGGAACATTTGCGGAGTCAGGCGCCCAAATGGGATGAATATTGATAGTCTTTGTATTATCCCCTGCGCTTTCATTTTCAAAAAGCGAGGAGGAAACCAGCAATAGTACTCGAGTACCACCTCCTCGCTAATATGCCGGGATACGCAAAAAGCGACTATGTTCTTCTGCCCATGGAGGGTAGAATATGTGACTGAAAAACATCGGAAAGCCGGAAGGTTTCTAGTAAGTTATCTGTATGAGAAGCGAAGACTAAACGTTAAGCCAGATAAGAAATCTCACGTACAATTCTAGCTGGGGGACGCCAGCTCCCAGGCAGAGAGCGAATGGATACTTACTCATCGGATTACGCATTTTCTCAGAATGACTTGTTGGAAAGGTTCTTAAAACGCTGGTACTGGCCAGTAGGTCTCGGCATCCTTGGTGCCCTAGTAGCTTTCATCTTCAGCCTGATCGTTCCCCCAAGATATGAATCCGCTGCAATCCTCGCCGTTAATATTGACTATGGGCGTACAGAACCACTCGAACTGGTCGTCGAGGATCGTGCATTGGACCGTGTCTGGGCACTGGTTACCTCTGATGAAACATTGGAGGAGGTAACTGAGCGGTTGGTCGAAGTTTACGGAGAATCAGAAGATTGGGGATCCGTTGATGCGCTTAGGAAGCATATACGGTTGGATGGACGACTTTCTCGATGGGAGTTATATGGAATCCATCAGAATCCGGAACTCGCGGCTAGCATTGCAAATACCTGGCTTGAGGTTACTCTGTCTCGCCTGGATGAGGCGATGGAACATGCGTGGAAAGCAGTTGCTATTCAAGGAGCCAAGTTTGACGTGACCTGTGTGAATCTCCTTTATGGGCAACCTGCCGAGGCTCAGTGGAATTGTATTGCGACAGGGCCTGATACTCCTCCAGAAGCCATTGAAGAACTCAAAGCGGAGATCATCGCCAGCAAAGGCATTCTCCCCATTCTCTCCTATGAACCGATCCAGCAGGCTGTTTATCCTACCCAACCGGTCCTGTGGCCTCGTGGGCTTCTAATTGTCGCAGGTGCACTCGCCGGCTTCATTGTTGGCGTTGTAGCTGCATTAAGCCTACCACTTGAGAAACGATCTAAAGCCGATTCCAATGATCCCGAAGCTTAGCTTGAGCTAGGACGATCATGACGACTGAAATCACACGCGCATTGTTTGCAAGTAAAACTCCGATTTACGAGCGAGCAGCATGGGTATTATGGATAGTGCTGCTCATGACGATACCGATTACAAGTTTCCCGCTCGTCTCTCAATACTTTGGATATTCAACGGTAAGCCCGCTTCCTGCGGTACCACTTATCTTACTTCTCATCGTCTGGTTGTTGCCTTACTTTCTAAGAGGGGGGCGGTTTCCAACGGTAGCCGTGCCGTTAATTGTATTCGTGCTGATTGCCATACTCTCATCATTGCGGGCTCCTTTTCTTGAGATTTATCCTTTTAAGGGTTTTTCGGTTCTCGGCAGGGAGGTCCGTGCGCTTCTTACGTTGGCCGTTGGCATAAGCTTCTATTTGGTCGCTATCACACTACCCAACAGTGATGAGCGTCTACGAAAGAGCCTGCGATGGCTTTATATTGGTGCAATCATCATGCTGCTTTGGTCATCGGTCCAGGTCTATCGCCTTCCTTATTCATATAATCCGCCACCCGTAACGTTGAATAACTTCCATCGTTTATTCTCGATTACGAACCTTTTTCGAGATCGTGTAACTGGTTTTGCTTATGAGCCCTCATGGCTTGCGGATCAGTTGACGGTACTCTATTTGCCACTATGGCTAGCCAGTGTGATCAATGGATACACGGTGTTTGGAAGTAAATCTCGACGGATATCCGTCGAGCTCCTTTTGTTCCTCTGGGGCTGTGTGGTTCTCTTCTTTACGTATTCTCGAATTGGGCTGCTTGCATTTACAGCAGCTATCGCCATCCTCCTCCTTTTCGGTTCATGGCGCTGGATTGATGATCAAGCAGAAAGACGAAGCAGCGGTGGACGATGGTCTAAGGGGCAATGGAAGATAATTCTGTGGTTCTGTCTTATTTTGATCATAGTCATTTTCACCGTTGGCGTCGTATCCCTCGCGGCGCTTACAAACGAACGCATCCGTGGAATCATGAGTGTTGACCTGCAGAGTATCCTGAACTCTGAGCGTCTGCCAGTCATTTATAATCTAGCAAATCACCTTGAGTACGCTGAACGTCTGCTGTACTGGATCAGTGCATTCCTCATTTTCAGCAGGTATCCACTTATCGGGATCGGCCTTGGAAATATGGGTTTCCTCTTCAGAGATGTAGTTCCTGCTTTTGGGTACTATCTACCCGAAATCCTCATGATCCTCAGACCTGGTCGAGTTGCGATTGCAAATACAAAAAGCTTATGGATGCGTTTATTATCAGAGACTGGACTGCTAGGGATATTAAGTTTCATGTCATGGAACGTAGTCATGGCAATAAGTTCACTTACACTGGTGCGGGAATGGAAGGGGATCTTTGCCGTGATCGGTCTAGCTGGAGCTTTGGCAATTACGGCTTTCCTATTTGAGGGCTTCAGCCTGGACACCTTCGCATTGCCTCAACTGTGGATAATCATGGGCTTCCTCTCTGCAGCTGTCACGCTGCGACAGTCACGGAAAGAACAGATGGAGCCGATTCAATGAAGCCCATCATATCCGTCGTCGTACCATGTTACAATGAGCGCGAGACAATCGGCTTGCTCCTTGAAGCGTTATGCCATCAAACTTTCCCCCATCAAGATTTTGAAGTGATCGTTGCAGACGGTATGTCAACAGATGGGACGCGGCAGGCCATCATTGATTTTGCAGAGCGTCATCCCCAACCGGTTATCCGTTTGGTAGATAACCCCAAAGGGATCATCCCATCAGCAATCAATCGCGGAATAGAGCATGCTTCGGGGGAGTTGATTGTACGATTGGATGCTCACTCGGTACCGAAGAGTGATTATCTTGAGCGGTGCTACGAGGTTAGCCAGAATGTGAACGTTGCAAATGTCGGAGGAATTTGGGAGATACAAACATCAGAAAATTCGTGGATTGGGCGTTCAATTGCAGTTGCAGCAGCTCATCCATTAGGCGCAGGTGATGCACGCTACCGTTCAGGCGGGGAGGCTGGTGAGGTTCACACAGTTCCCTTCGGTGCATTCCAGAGACGCTGGATAGAAAAGGTAGGCAGGTTCAACGAGAGCTTGCTAAGCAATGAGGATTATGAGTACAACTACCGAATTCGAAAAGCTGGTGGGAAGATCTGGTTTGATCCAAGCATCGAATCGGTTTACTTCGC
>JABAOF010004434.1_pt2 | contig 37004 bp, 32 predicted proteins | sample 7062171 | NCBI WGS metagenome assembly JABAOF01 (sample SAMN14538628, study PRJNA623070) | marine sediment metagenome | biome: marine biome [ENVO:00000428]; feature: marine pelagic biome [ENVO:01000023]; material: deep marine sediment [ENVO:00002113] | place: India: Gulf of Khambhat ...
TTTGCCGAGGGGAAAGAAAAAGCTCCTCAAGAGGAGAAAAAGAAAGAACGGAGAGAACCTCCGAAAGCCGAGCAGCCTCAGGAGCAAAAGGCAAAGGATGCAAAGCCTGAAGAGGAGACACCTCTCCCGGAAATCAACTTTGCAAATTTCATTTTCTCCCTCAGCACCTCGGCACTGATCCAGTTAGGGGAGATTCCGGACCCGGTAAGCAAGGAATCAAGCAAAAACCTTCCCCTGGCCAAGCAGACAATTGACATCCTGGGGTTACTCCAAGAAAAGACCAAGGGAAATCTTACGGCTGATGAGGAGACCCTGATTCAGAATATCCTCTATGATCTCAGGATGCGCTATGTGAAGGCGAAGGGCTAGGGAGGCGCCCTAAATTCCGTCCAGTCCTTTACTCATCCTCGGCCTGAGCTGGGGAAGAAGGAGGCAGCACCTGGGTCTCGCGGCCCCCGGTTTCGGCAGGGACCATCTCTGGCTTTTCCTTCTCCTCTTCACCGGTTTCTTCCTTGAGCTTGTCCAGTTCTCCCCGCAAGGCGTTGTTCGCTTTTTTGAGTTGCTTCAACTTTCTCTTCAGGCTGAAACGAGAGGAAACATCGAGGGCCATTCCCCCGATGATGCCCAGTATTATCGCCAGATAAATGACGAGATAAAACGGAACGGGGATGGACGCGATACCGAAATAATAACGAAGTATCACAGATTCTGAGTTTTGGGTCCCGAAGGTAATGGCCAAGAACAAGAGGGCGATCAGAAGCAATGCCTTTATTTGAGTTCCCATCGAATTATCTCCGTGTCTGACTTACGATCCTTACCGTCCAAAGACCATCGAGGGGGGTAGGCCCATAAGGTCAGAGAATGGAACAGAGAGACCAATCCTCCCTGGGCCCGAGTCTAGGAGAGTTCTCCCTTAGGACGGCTCTTCGGTGCTCTCCACTTCTGCTTCCTTTGTCTTCGTGGTCCTTTTTCGGGGGGATTTTTTTGGTGGTGGTGCTGCTTTCTTCTCCTCCCTTACCTTTTTCAAGGTCGTTTCAAGCCTTCCGATAGCTCCTGCGGTTTTCTCCCTGAGCGATTCGGTTGCCGCAGCCATCGACTCGATCGACTTTTTGAGCTCGGCCGAAGAGGCGATCTGATCGATCTGTTTTTTGAGTTCAGCCAAGCCTCCTACCTTCTGATAGGCCAGTATGGCGATGATGAGTGCAATGACCGCGATAATAAAAGTCAGATAGACCATGTGTGGACCTCCTTGATCGACGATTTTGGGCTACCCATCCAATCACAGAGGACGAACCAATTTGGGCAGTTTTATTCCGACGGTTGTTCAGCTCTTTGAATGCATAAGTCAATTGTCCAAAATATCTACCCTATGTCATCGAATATATCAAGAGAATCGTATGGAGAGTTACGCTCTTGCTCGGGGACCCAAGTCGCTTATTCTGACCCAAAAACCCTCGAGAAGATTGTGTCGACGTGATTCAGGTGGTGCCTCATATCAAAAGCGGTTTCGATGAGATCGGGGGTCAGATGGGCCATAATATCTGGATCTTTGAGAATCGTCTCTTTGAAATCCCCTCCCTGCTCCCATATCTGCATGGCGTTCTTCTGGACGATACGGTAGGCGTCCTCCCGGCTGAGTCCTTTACGCATGAGTTCAACCATAATCCGCTCGGAGAAGATGAGGCCTCTGGTTTTTTCCAGATTGGCAGCCATGGTCTCAGGATAGACAATCAGATTTTTGATGAGCCGCGTCAGGCGGCCCAACATGAAGTCGACGAGAATATTGGAATCAGGGGCAATGATTCTCTCCACTGAGGAGTGACTGATATCCCGCTCGTGCCAGAGGGCAACATTTTCGAGTGCCGCCATGGCGTTCGCTCGAACGAGTCTGGCCAGGCCTGTCAGGTTTTCCGAAAGTATCGGATTTCTCTTGTGGGGCATGGCCGAGGATCCCGTCTGCCCTTTGGAAAAGAACTCTTCGGCCTCGAGGACTTCGGTCCGTTGTAGGTGCCGAATCTCGATCGCGAATTTTTCGATGGATGCGGCGATGATCGCCAAGGTGTTAAAGTACTCCGCGTATCGGTCTCTTTGAATGACCTGGGTGGATATGGGTGCAGGCCTCAGGCCGAGTTTTTCACATACATAGGTCTCAACGGTGGGGGAGATGTTTGCGTATGTCCCGACCGCCCCCGAGAGCTTCCCCACGCTGATGATTTCCTTTGCCCTTTTCATCCGGTCGAGGTTTCTGCCCATCTCTGCATACCAGAGGGCCATTTTAAGGCCAAAAGTGATTGGCTCGGCATGAATACCATGAGACCGCCCAATCATCGCCGTCTCTTTATGTTCAAAGGCCTTATCGCGGATAACCTTCCGCAGCTCATCAATATCTTCGATGATGATTTCAGCGGATTCTCGAAGGAGCAGGGCCATCGAAGTATCGAGAATATCTGATGAGGTCAACCCCAGGTGGAGATACCGCGAAAGCTCTCCGACAGACTCACCCACACAGGTAATGAAGGCAACGACATCGTGTTTTGTTGTTTTTTCGATCTCCTGAACCCGAGCCACATCAAACCTGGCTTTTTCTCTGATCTGTTTCGCCGCCTCCTTCGGGATTTCCTCCGATTCGGCGAGAGCCTCACAGGCATAAAGCTCTATCTGAAGCCATTTGTCGAGACGGTTCTGGTCGGTCCAGATTTGGCCCATTCTCTCTCGGGTATATCTCGGAATCATAGGCCACCCCTTTGTTTTTACTTCTCGTTGAGAGAGGAAAGTTGCAGGATGGGAGAGTAACTGGCTCTGCGGGAGCCAAGCATAGCTATTGTATCGATCCCCACCCGAAAGTCAATGGAAAACAGCTTGAGGAGTTCCCCCATTTCTCAAGAAATGTGTTTCACAAGCTGTTGATTTCTTTAAATATTTCGGAGTTCTCAAATGCGAGCCTACTGTCCCTTCGCTCCCAAGCTCACGCGGTGACCCAATCGGGATTCGCCGGTGGGGAATTCCTGCCCCTTCCGCGCTCTGAAGGCGNNGGGTCCCCACCGCTTCCGCTACGTCGCTCAGAGACAGCAGGCTCTCTCAGAAATGGGGGGACTCCTCGAATTCTGAATGCGCTTGTGCTCGTCCCGCTCTTGTAGGGTGAGAAAATGCACCGCCGAGAATTGAAGTATGAGAAATGGAGGAGAAATTCGAAATGGTGGTTTCGCCGAGCGGCCCTGTGGCCCTGATGGTGAATCAGGAGGGCTGGGAGGCTTGAAAAGACAATAGGGAGGGGTTATTTTGAGAATTGATATTTCGAGTCAATGGATCTGGGATGAGATGATTCACATCAAGTCTCAACGGGAAATCGAGATTCTCAGGAAGAGCAACCGAATCGTTGCAGAGGTCCTCCAGCACCTGAAAGAGATGGTGAAGCCCGGAATGACAGGGAACGAATTGGATCGGGCGGCTGAGAGGATGATCCATGAGATGGGGGGGATCCCTGCCTTTAAAGGATACCGGGGATATCCTGCTAACATTTGCGTGTCCATCAACGAGCAGGTAGTCCACGGAATTCCGAATTCGAAAGGCTTTGTTGGCGGGGACCTTGTGAGCTTAGACCTGGGTGTGATCTATCAGGGCTATGTTGGGGATGCTGCCGTGACTGTGCCGGTGGATTTGGTTGACCAGGAGTCGAGCCAGTTGCTTCACGTGACGGAGACAGCGCTCAGGAAGGGAATCGACCAAGCTCGAGAGGGGAATCGTCTGTTTGATATATCCTATGCCATTCAGTCTTACGTCGAGGCCAACGGGTTTTCCGTGGTGAGAGATTTTACGGGTCATGGGATCGGGCGCCACATGCACGAAGACCCGCAGATTCCAAATTTCGGGAAGCCAGGGACAGGTGACCGCCTACAGGCGGGCATGGTCTTCGCGCTGGAGCCCATGGTCAACGCAGGGGATTGGCATGTCACCGTCTTGGCCGACCGGTGGACCGTGGTGACAGCCGACGGTAAACGTTCTGCTCATTTCGAGCATTCGATCCTGGTCACGAATGGAGAGGCAGAGATCCTCAGCGTTTGCTAGAAAACGGTCGGGACTGTTCGATCGCTTTGCTCGTACGACCCGCTCCGCCTCTGTTCGACTCGGAATAGATTTACGGTTTGAACAACTCGAACGATTCGAGCACTTTGAACGTCAGCTACAGCTTATACTTGAACTTTCTGAGTAAGTCCTTTCTCCATGCCACATCCTTTTCCTTTTCAACCCCTTGGGGGGAAGCACCATCGATCACTCCGAGAACTCCCCTCCCCTGATCGGTCTCTGCGATGATGATCTGAACAGGATTTGCCGTGGCACAGAAAACGTGGCAGACCTCCTGGCACATCTTTATGCCATTGAGAAAGTTGATGGGAAAGGCGTCTCTGATAACGAGGAAAAACGTATGCCCAGCGCCGATCCTCAGTGCATTAGTCTCGGCCACATGTTTCAGTTCATCGTCATTGCCCTCGATACGGAGAAGGCAAGCCCCTGAGGCTTCACAAAAGGCGAGGCCAAATTTTACCGTCGGAACCGTCCCCACCATGATCTCGTAGAGATCCTCGACCGTTTTAATGAAGTGTGTCTGCCCGAGGATGATGTTACACCCCTCGGGGAAATCGAGTTGCTCCACTTTGAGTTCCATGATTCCCCCCTTATCTGCAAAACTCCATGGCCCTGAACGCCCGCGTCACGAGGTAAGCCATACGACATCACCATAAACAGGTTTCGTCCTCTTTTTCCCGGCAAAGATTTGGTACTCCTTTTTCGCTTCCCCGATCGTCGTATTCGGCCCGTGTCCCGTGTAACAGATCGTATCGTCTGGGAGCCGAAATAATCTCTGGGTGATACTTCTTACGATCTGCTCAAAATCGGCTGAACTTGCTGTCTTACCAGGACCTCCCTGGAAAAGTGTATCACCGGAGAGGAGGTGACGGTCAATGAGGAAGCAGGCCCCGCCAGGTGTGTGACCGGGGGTGTGGATCACGCGGATCTTATTGTTTCCGATATCAAGAATCTGATCATCTTCCAGGTGAAAGTCGGCACGCACACCAAAGGCCTTTTCATCGGCGGGATGGATTCCGACTGGAGCCTTTGTTGCACTCCTCACTGGGTCCAGCGCCATGATGTGGTCCATGTGGCAATGGGTTTGAAGAATGAAGCGGACACGGGTTCCCTGCACTGCTTCAAGAATCCTGTCAGCCTCTGCAGCAGGATCAATGATAGCACTCTCCTTTTTGTCAGGATCGAGGATGACATAGATGTTATTCTCAAACGAACCCAGCGCCATCTTTCGCAGTAACGTACCGTGGATGTTGATCTCTTCCATGTCGCTCTCCAAATCGCGGTCTCTCATTAAAGGAGGTCGTTTTCTTGAAGGGTCGTCATCGCTGCCTCACACGAGGTGGTAACGTAACTCAGGGCCTTGGAGATGGAGAGATTCGAATTTGCCATGTCGTGCATTTCGAGCCTTCCAAGGCTCTCGGTCACATTCTTCTCTGCACCGTGGTAATTCACCGATTTTATGCTATTTTGAGCGATGCGGATCTCGGTGAGAAGAGATTGCAGGTAGGTCTTGACGATCTTTTCGGCTCCGGTCCGCTCGTCGCCCTTAAGGGATTCCATCAACGCAAGAAGATTGGAGCCAATGATGAGTTGGGACTTAATCTTTTCCGAGTATTGGAACTCGAGGATGAGTGGTTTCATATCCATGGTGATAGGCTCCTCGCACGTGACGTGCCCGAATTCATTGCGGAGGGTTTCATTCTTTCCCATCCCAAACTGATCGTATGTGCTGAGACGTCAGGTTCCAAAATTCGAAGCACGAATTTCGAAATTCGAAACAATATCAAAATTCAAATTCTCCAATGCGTTAAACATTTTTGGCATTTTGGTCATTTGATATTGGGATTTGTTTCGAATGGGTCCCGGTCGGGATATTCGAATTTCGGATTTAAGATGTTGGTTCTCAGAACGCCGTGCGATCGTTTAGTTTATGCGAGTTATTCCTGAGACACTACACTAGAAGGTTGTGCCGATACCGAACGTCCCATGGCTGCCACCGCTCCCCCCACCGATACCGATCCCAATGTGCATGCGCGGTCTGTCGTGATAACCCCTTTCCTCCCAAAGGCGAATGTCCTTGCCCGAAAGGAGAGGATAGTGGTAGGCCTTCTCTCCGATTTTACCCGTTTTTGTGCCCATAACCTCGCCGACCACAGTAACCGGTCGGTCGGAATGATAGATTGCCTCATCGAGGAAGCCGTCGAAAACCACCATGAAGCGACCATCCGATTCATCGCCCAGTTTCGGCCGTCCTCGCCAGTTGAGCGGTTTTTGGAGGATTTCAAAAACCGTTTCTTCCTCACGGTTCTCCGTGTTAATAATCAACCCGCCCAGCCTGACCACCTTTCCTGTGTACCCCTTCGGGGATCTCAGGATTTCTGAAAAGGGGATATCCTCGTAGGCTTTATCCTTGGTCGTCTGTTTCTTCGTGGTCGAGCAGCCGAAAAGGAGGAACAGGACCACGAGAGGGATCGCCCATCCCGCGAGTCGGGCGTGCACATGGTTTTTGAATATCCTTTCGATTTCTGGAAGCACGTTCAATCCCTCTTGAATGTGATGTACACCATATTCATATCATATTTTGTCTGCGATTTCCTTTTTCTCGCCCACCGTGTCGGCGAACTTCAACTCGATGAGGAGACGCTGGCGCCCCCTTTCAACCGGGTGATCCCGTGTCCGAGTCACCATCTCGGGACGGGTCTGGTCGGGCCTTTCGAAACGTCTTGACAGTTAAATGCTCGCCGTCGGTTTCTATGGTGATGGCGCCGTGGTGGTCTGTCCTGAAGATCGTCGATCCCAGATGCTCATAGCGCTCAAGAACCTGGCTGCTCGGAAGACGATAGAATCTCCTCGGCCTGCTACTGACAACCGCTATCTTCGGTCGAACCTTCCTGAGAAACGGCGTCGTGCTAGACGTGAGACTCCCATGATGGGGGACTTTGATGACCTGACTCCGCAGCTCGATTCCTGACGCGACGAGCTCGGCTTCGGCTTCTCGCTCGATATCTCCCGTAAAGAGAAAGGTATGCCTGTCAAAGGCGAGCTTGAGAACGAGGGATAGATTGTTGGATGTCGGCTGTTTGGCTCCGAATCGAGCCCGCACAAACTCCTTTTGAGGGTGGAGGGGCTGGACCGAGACGCCGCTGATCCCTCTGGGCTCGTCCTCCCGAGAAAGTGAAACCCGTCGGACCCCCTTTTGCCTCAACGTATTCATGAATTCCAGAAAGTACGGCGATGGGCTATCCTGTCCCGAGTCCCAGAGTTCTTTGACTCGGAAGTTACGTGCAATGAACTTGAGCCCGTTGAGGTGGTCTGGATCTGGATGGGTGAGCACAAGGTAGTCGACGCTCCGGATCTTCTTCTTCCAGAGAAATGGAGCGACCACGTTTTNNGCCCAAATCCCAGTGTCAAAAAGTGACAACGTGGGGTTATTTGGGCTTGTTTGGAGTTACACTCTGCCTTCTAAATTCCTGAAATCATTGACCCTCAACACTTAGCCGGTACTCCGCAGACTCTTCCAGAGAAATGGAGCGACCACGTTTTTTCCGACATCAAAGCTGTCATCATAGAACCCACCGCCATCAATGAGGGCACGCTTGCCCCGAGGAAATTCCACGAACGCACAATCCCCCTGTCCGACGTCGAGAAAGGTAATTCGTAAATTTCTGTTGTAATGGGTTCTCGCGAGCCAATAACCGAAATCCCCTATCCCAAGACAAAGAACCCCGGCGAACGCGACCTTCCAGGCAAGGGAGCGCCGGAGGTTGAAGACCAGGGCAATGAGTGCATAAACTATGGCAATCTCAAACAGATTCGGGGTGATCACATAGTAAGAGACTCCCGGTATAGAGGCGAGGAAGTGGATTCCAGAGACCGAGAGGTCAACCACCCAGCTCGCGATTTGTAGAACGGGAACGGCCAGACTTGTGGAGAATAGGGACAGGGCAGAGGAGATGAGACCGGCTGGGACGGCGAGGAAACCTAGAAGGGGGATGACGAAGAAATTGCTGATCAATCCCATAGGGGAAGGGCGATTGAAATGATGAGCCACGAGCGGACCCGTTCCGATGATGGCCGCAAGCGACACAATGAAAAGCGTCCGAGCCCATGAGATGAGCCACTGTACCAGGCCTTTTTGCCTTACTGGAAGGATCTCGTCTCTTCTCAAAATACGTCCAATCTTCGGTGTCAGATAAAGAATAGCCAGAACCGCCATGAACGAGAGCTGAAAAGAGGCTTCCATGAGAGAGGCGGGGTCGATCAGGGTGATCACCAATGCGGCCAAGCCTAGAGTGTGGTAAAGATCCCTGGGACGATCGATAAGGATGGAGAGCAAGTAAACGATGATCATGATCATCGCTCTTACGGTCGGAACCCGAGCTCCGGCGACGAGGGTATAGAGGATAATCAGGGGAATCGTCAAAAGGGCAGAGAGCTTGAATATATTGGTCTTGAGAGCCATCCACTCGCCCTGTCTGAAAATCCATAAGAGCCCCCGGAAAAGGAAAAAAGCGATGATTCCGAGGTGAAGACCGGAAATCGCCATAATATGAGCGGCTCCTGAAACGGCAAAGTCCTCTCTGACCGCCTCGGGGATGGTCCCTCTCTCCCCCAGAATCAGGGCTTTAAAAATGGGACCCGACGTGTCGGTCGAATACTCCTCCAGGAAGCTTCTGATCCGGTTCCGATGTATTTCCAGCCATGTCCAGAGAGGATTGCCCTGTCTCCTTGCCACTCGGGCGATCTTCTTAGGATCGTCGACGAATGCTGTGACCCAGATTCCCCGCGTGGCAAGATGCCTTCGGTAGTCGAATCCGCCGGGATTGTTAAAGTTCCTGGGGTGGCGGAGGTTGCTTGCGAAACGGATCCGGTCCCCGTAGTCGAGGCTTAAGTCCAATGGGGGTAATGACACCAAAACCGCGCCCGTGCTCTTGATGGATTTTCCATCCCTCATCACGGATTGGACTTCCACGTAGAGCCTTACCCTTCTCGTAGATCGTTCTGGAGATTGAGCCAGGATGCCTTCCACCACGACTCGTCCTCGCCCAGCAAAATCGCTCACGTGGTTATCTGGGAGCGATGGATGAATCTGAACCTGGAGGGCCAGAATGCCGAACCAGAAAAAAGCGGCAGGCCAAAGGATAGAGGCCCTGGCGATTTTTGGCCCGACCACGGAGAGAAAAGCCCAAAAAAAGAGCCCCCCCATCAAAGCGAGTAGGAGAGTTCGGGACAGCGTAAAGCTGTTGGAGAGACCGACTCCGAGGAAATAGGCGAGGAGTATGGAGTATAGAAGCGGTAAAGCGCTGGGGGGAGAACCATCGGATTTCATGGGATACCGACGTTCTATGGTGAGAATGGCATTTTAGTCCGTTGCCTGTTCCTCCTTTGCCGTGACGAGGTGGTGGGCGACGACCATCCTCTGGACCTGATTGCTACCTTCATAAATCTGGGTTACCTTGGCGTCTCGCATCATGCGTTCGACCTTATAGTCTCTCATATACCCGTACCCACCGAGAATCTGGACCGCGTCAGTCGTGACCCTCATGGCCACATCCGAGGAGAAATACTTTGACATGGCCGAGAGCATATCGGTGTCCTCCTCCCTAGAGTCGATCAGGGCCGCAGTTCTGTATACCAGGGAGCGAGCCGCCTCGATTTGTGTGGCCATATCGGCGAGCATGAACCGGATTCCCTGGAATTTTGAAATAGGCCTTCCGAATTGCTGGCGTTCACTGCTGTATTCGATCGCAATGTCGAGAGCACCCTGAGCGATTCCTACAGCCTGAGCTCCGACCGCGGGACGGGACATGTTGAGGGTCTTCATGGCAATATCCCACCCCTGCCCCTCTTGGCCGAGGAGGTTCTCTTTTGGAACAAGGCAATCCTCAAAAATGACGTCTGTCGTGTCTGAGCCGCGCATTCCCAATTTGTCTTCGGGCTTGCCGGAGGAGAGTCCCTCCGTCCCCTTTTCCACCAGGATGGCGGAGATACCCTCGTGCCCCCTCTCGGGATCCGTGCTCACAAAAGCCGAGTATGCGTTGGCTACCCCTCCGTTGGTGATAAAGCATTTTCGGCCATTTAGCTTATAGTGGTCCCCCTGGCTGATGGCCNNCAGATGGTTCTCTGAGGCAATGAGGTCGAAGTACTTCTTTTTCTGCTCCTCGTTTCCCGCTATCATAATGGGCATAGTCCCGACTCCCTGGACAAGGACGAGAAGAGAGGATGATCCGCATACCTTGGCGATCTCTTCGATGACGAGACAGAAAGAGGTGATGTCGCCGTCCATACCGCCATACGTCTCGGGGAGCAAGATGGAGAGAAGTCCCTGTTTACCGAGGATTTCCACGATATCCCAGGGAAATTCTCCAGTAGCATCAACCTCCACCGCACGAGGCGCGATGAGTTTGGTGGCGATCCTTTTCGCCGTCGCCTTGATCATTTGCCTTTCGGTTTCCTTGCTCATGCAAGACTCCCTCTACCCTGATCATTCAACCGGTTGGAAAGTAAACTCTGTCTAATATGTTAAAACCCATGTTTTGTCAAGGGCAATTTCGAGGAGAGTGTCTGCGAGTTTCAGAATCCTGTGTCCGTATCGTTTGGATTATTTCCGACAATTTCATGTTTGTGAGGTGCATCCTTTTGTCCATTAGCTCCGACGGCGTCGCGCTGAGTCTCCACGAAGGCGTTATAAGCCGGCCATCGAGCCAGGAAAGTGCCGCCTGCCGAATGAATTGGGGTTGACAATAAGTCGCCGTCTGATATACTGGAAGTTTTGCCTTGTCTGAAATATACTCCAAATTCTGGCGGAGGGAGGGGGGATATGAGGAAATGGCCGATGTTCGAATCCGGGAGAACGAGTCTTTTGAAAATGCCCTAAAACGGTTCAAGAAGCAGTGTGAAAAAGCAGGGATCCTTTCAGAGGCCCGTAGACGTGAGCATTACGAAAAGCCGAGCGTGAAGAGAAAGAGGAAGGCTCTGGCCGCAAGGAAGAGGGCTCTCAAGAGGTTAAGGAAACTGCAGTCGCGGGGTTAAATGAATGTCTCTCAAAGAGAAGCTGAACGAGGAGATGAAGAACGCCCTCAAGAAGAGCGACAAGACAAGACTGTCCACCATCCGGTTACTCGTCGATACCATAAAAAAGAAAGAAATTGAGCAGGGCAGAAAGGAACTCGACGAGGGCGGCATTGTCAAGGTGATTAGCGGGATGGTTCGGAAAGGCGAGGAGGCGATCGATCAGTTCAAGCAAGGGGGCAGGCAAGATTTGGTGGATCAGGAGAGTCACCAGGTCGAGATTCTGAAAAGCTTTCTCCCTGAGCAGCTCTCGAGAGAAGAAATCCAGTCATTCATAGATGAAGCTATTCGAGAAGTCAGTGCCGTGGACATGAGAGACCTCGGCAAGGTCATGAAGATTCTCATGCCCAAAGTATCCGGAAAGGCGGATGGGAAAACCGTCAATGAAATGGTAAGAGAGAGGCTCTCGGGCTAAAGTGAAGAGAGGTTTTTCAAAAACCGACTTCAAAATCGATGAAAGATCACTCAGGGCCCTAGAATTTCTCGAAATCATAAACATCCTCGAGAAGAATGCTTGCTCCCCCATCGGAAGGGAGCTGTGCCGGCAAATCCTTCCTATAGCAGAACTTACCGAAATCAAGAAATCCCTCACTCAAATCGATGAGCTCAAAAGAATCGACGCTGAACGGGGACCGATCCCTTCTGTTGAGCTCTGCGACACTCGCGACGCCTTGAAAAAGGTCCGTGTGGCCGGAACCGTTTTGGAACCTCGAGAACTCATCGATATCTCCGCAAATATTGAAACCTGCCGAAAGATCAAGGGATTTTTCAAGAAAACAGGCACGGCCTATGGCCATTTGATGGCACTGACCGATCGGCTCTCGGTCTCAAAGGAGATCGGAGAGGAGATTCGCCGGTGTCTCGCCCCGGATGGCATGATCCGGGATGAAGCAAGCGCCAACCTCCAGCGCCTGAGGAAAAGGATTCGAGAGCTAAGATCGAGGATTCAAAAGGAGATGGAACGCCTGCTCAATGAGGAGGATTTTCGACCGATCCTTCGGGACCGCATTATTGCCCAAAGAAACGGTCGGGCAGTGCTTTTGGTCAAACCGGAGTTTAGGGGGCGCATCAAGGGGATCGTCCATGATTACTCCCATAGCAAGATGAGCGTATTTGTCGAACCAATTGCTGTGGTGGAAATGAATAACGATCTGAATATCCTTCTTGACGAGGAAAGGGAGGAGGAAACTCGCATTCTCCAGCGGTTGACGGAGACTGTGGAGCAGAAACAGGAAGCCCTGTGGCAGGATCTTGAGACCCTGGGGGAACTGGACGTGGTTGGCGCCAAGTTGAAACTGAGTCAGCTCCTCCATGGAATCCAGCCAGAAATCAATGAAGCCGGATCGATTCGCCTGCTAAAGGCCAGACACCCGCTTCTCTTCTCCAGAAAGCCGGATGATACGGTTCCAATCGACATCGTTCTGGAACCAGATCATTCAGTCCTCATCATCAGTGGAGCGAACTCGGGTGGGAAAACCGTGGCGCTTAAAACGCTTGGCCTCCTCGTCCTCATGTTCCAGTCGGGGATGGAGATCCCGGTGGGCGAGGGGAGTCAGATTTCGGTCTATCGGAAGACCTTTGCCGAGATCGGAGACGAACAGAGTATCGGAGATGATCTGAGCACGTTTTCTGCGCATCTCCTCCACCTGAACGAGATCTTTGAGGGGGCAGATGCCGATTCATTGGTCGTTGTGGATGAAATCTGTGGCGGAACCAATGTGACAGAAGGGGCTGCCCTGGCCATGGGGATCCTCGATTATCTAAGGGAGAGAGGGGCTGCTGTGGCGGTGACGACCCATCTTGAGCCGCTCAAAGCATATGGGTATGTGACGCCAGGTGTGGTCAATGTGGGGGTTGAATTCGATCCACAGACTCTGGAACCATTGTATCGGCTCTCCTATGGGGCTTCTGCTCCAAGTCATGCCTTCCTGGTGGCAGAAAAGATCGGGATCTCCCGAGACGTCCTGGATCGGGCCGGCCGACACCAGCAGAAAAGCGAGCGGTCGACGGGTGCCGTAATTCAAAGGTTGGAAAAGGAAAAGCTTCAGGTGGAGGTCAGCCAGAAGAGAGTCGAGCTCATCGAGCTTCAAGAGGAAGTTGCCAAAAGGCGGGCCCGTCTGGACGAACTGCTGAGAGGAATCCGCCAAAAGAAGGACCAGATTCTCCTCAGGGCAGAGGAGCGAGGAAGACACCTGATCAGGCAGACGGAAAAGGAGTTGAAAGAACTCCTCCGTCGCCTTCCCCCGCCAGAGGCTGGGGAAAAGAAACCCGAAAGGAGAATCCAGGAGATCGAGGATCGGTTCCGGTCACAGATGAGACACCAAAAGAGAAAGCGGGCGAGCGTGGAGAATCTGAAGCCTGGCGAATGGGTAAGGGTTCTGGATCTGGACAGAGAGGGAATGGTCAGCGATGTCCAAGAGACGGTTGACACGGCTGAGGTTTTGGTGGGGCGGTTCAAGGTTAAGACCTCCTTTGACAATCTAAAGCGGATCAAGGACGACGAAAAACCATCAAGGAAGCGACAGCCCCCCATGGCAAGCGCCTCTTCCACGACCGATGCCTCAAGGGAAATCAATGTCATTGGTCTGACTGTCGATGAGGCATTGCCAGCTGTAGACAAGTTCATTGACAGGGCTCTGGTCGAAAACTTCGACACGGTGACCATCATCCATGGCATTGGCTCGGGCAGACTTCGGGAGGCTATCCGGGATTATCTCAAAGAACACAAAGCCGTGACGCAATTTCAACGGGGGGAACCTGCTCGAGGAGGTACCGGTGTTACGGTCGTCCAACTCGGATGGGAGAAAAACGTGGCCCTTGAGAGACCAGCATGATAGCCATTCCCATTATGTGTGACCCGAAGAAGCGCAAAGCTGATAGCTGAACCCTAACCATTCGTTGAGGGGTAGTCGATTTGCCTAGGGATTTTTCGGACACAATCGACGCCATTCGAGAGAGGGTCAACATTGTCGATCTCGTCTCTCAGTATCTCGCCTTGAAAAAGGCCGGTAAGAACTATCGTGCCCTGTGTCCATTCCATCGTGAGAAAACCCCCTCTTTCATGGTCAGCGAAGAGAAGCAGATTTTCCATTGCTTCGGGTGTGGAGTCGGTGGGGATGTCTTCACCTTCCTGATGCGCTACGAGAACCTGACCTTTTATAATGCCCTGAACGAATTGGCGAAAAGAGTGGGCCTCACGGTCCCGAGGGGATACGATCGGGGAGAGGACCAAGGCAAAAGAGACCTTCTCTTTCAAATCAATCAAATCGCAGCCGATTACCTCCATGCCAGACTCCTGAGCGAAAAAGCGGGAAGGGGTGCTCGGGAATATCTTAAGCGTAGAGGAATTCGCCACGAGACCATTGAGAAGTACCGCCTTGGCTATGCACCGCCTGGATGGACGAACATGGTCGGCCACTTTCGGACACAATCGGTCGATATGAAAATGGTTCAGAGCCTCGGCTTGATCGTCCCCAGGAAGCAAGAAGGATGGTACGATCATTTCAGGAATCGTGTGATTTTTCCGATAAGGGATACAAATGGGCGAATCGTTGGATTCGGCGGAAGAGCCCTGGACGATGCCACCCCCAAGTATCTGAATTCACCCGAATCGCTCATTTACAAAAAAAGCCAGTCGATTTATGGGATCGAGATAGCGAGCCGTGAGTTCCGGCAACGAGATTGTGCCCTTATCGTTGAGGGGTATTTTGACCTTCTGATCCTCCATCAGAACGGCTTCACAAACGCCGTGGCCCCCCTCGGCACGGCACTCACATTAGAACAAGTGAGAATCATGAAGCGCTATACACGGAACTTCGTCATCATATTCGATCCGGATGAAGCGGGAATCAAGGCCGCTTTCAGGAGCCTGGACCCCTTCATGGAGGAGGAGATCCACCCCAAGATGATCCAATTGCCACATGGTCATGATCCGGACAGCTTCGTCAGACAGGCGGGACCAGAGGCATTGGAGAGAGCGGTGGATGGGGCTATTCCCCTCGTTGAGTTCTTTTTGGAGCATACGATGAAGCAGGGGGATTCGGAGAGCGTCGAGGGCAAGGTTCAAATCGCCAGGACCATTCGACCTGTGCTGGAGAAAATTCGAGATCCCCTTGAGAGAAGGCTTTACGCGAAGTCGCTCTCGGAAAAGCTCGGGGTGCTGGAGGAGGATCTTCTTGTCGAACCCGGAAAGGAGAAGAGGGCTCGGCAAAGGGTGGGTCTCGGGGACGACCAAAGGAGACTGAAAACAACGTTTCCGGCTTCTGAAGAGGCCCTTGTCGAGGTCATGCTCAATCATTGCGATCTTATCCCAAGGATTTTTGAGAGCGGGGCCGTCGATGCGTTCGAGAGTGAAGATCTCCGTCAGATTGCCCAGGTTTTGAAGCGTGCCTATGAAAGAAAAGGGGAAGTCTTGATGGGGGAGATCATCGGTGCGGTTTCAAAAGAGGATTTAAGGAGCCGAGTCTCTTTCTGGGCTTTTTCTGGAAAGTTCAAGGAGGAGGATCTCGAGAGGACTGTTCAGGACTGTATTCGAACGGTCAAGTTGAGCCGACTGAAACGGGATCGGCGTCTGATCACCCAGAGAATCAAAGAGCTGGAAAAGACCGATGAGACCCGTCGGCTTGAGGAACTCCTCCGCCAGAAGCAACATCTGATTGAACAGGAAAGGAATCTATAAGGTACTCTTACGATCGAGAGGATGGAAGGTCGCATGAGTACAAAAGGCAGAAGGCAAAACCCTGAGGGTCTGGAATCGGCGGTGGGAAGCAGGAAGGTTTTATCTTCCTATGATGAGATGCGTGAAGCATTCACCGATGCCGGAGTCTCCCCAGAGGGAATCGATGATGTTCTCATGATGCTTGATGATATGGACATCAAGCTGAAGGAGGAGTTTCCTGGGCTGAGAGAAGATAGGGAAGTGAAGCTGGAATTGGGGGAGGAAATTGAGGACAGCGAATATACCGGAAGAACCACGGACCCTGTCCGGATGTACCTCCGAGAAATGGGTTCGGTCTCCCTCTTGACTCGGGAAGAGGAGGTGGAGATTGCCAAACGGATCGAAAAGGGCAAGCGGGACGTACTTTGGGCGATCTCGAATTGTCCTGTTGCTATCAGGGAAATCCTGCGTTTAGGGGAACTTCTCCAGGCGAACCAGGCGTCCCTGGGTGACATGACTGGCGAGGCTGAGGAGGCAGAGAGGGACACCGGAGAGACATTACGTGGGGGGTCTCGGGTTTTGGCGATCCTTTCTGACATCGAGGAGGCTGATGAAGTCATCCGGAAAGGCCAACCCCTCTTTGCCCGGTCGGGCAGAGACGGGACAGACCGGGACGATGAGATCCGGAGGAATCGTGAGAAGATCGTTCGCTCCATTGAGAAGACGCACCTCAAGGATAAAGAGATCAGTCGGATCGTTAAGAAGATAAAGAGCTATTTGACGCGAATCGAGAAGGCTGAAGAGGGGCTGGGAAAGATCGAGGACTTGACCGGGATTCCGCTGAAGGAGGTCGAGCGACTTCTACCGAAACTCAGGAAGCGGCGTTTTATGATCTCCCTGCTTCCCTTTCAAATGAAAGGGAAGACCTTGGACAAAGTGGAGAAGATCGTCCGGGATGTTCAGGGGAAGATCAGAAAGGTGGAAAAGGAAGCGGGCAGGTCCCGTCTCGAGCTCCTCGAAACCTGTCAGGCCATTGAAAAAGGTGAGATGGAAGCAAAAGAGGCGAAAAGCGAGTTGGTGAAGGCCAATCTTCGCCTCGTGGTGAGCATAGCAAAGAAATACATGAATCGCGGTCTACAGCTCTTGGATCTCATCCAGGAGGGGAATATCGGCCTGATGAAGGCTGTTGACAAGTTCGAGTACCAGCGGGGCTATAAATTCTGTACCTATGCCACCTGGTGGATACGACAATCCATCACCCGGGCCATAGCGGATCACTCGAGAACCATCCGAATTCCAGTTCACATGATCGAGACGATAAACAAACTGGCTCGCGTCTCCCGCAAGCTGGTCCAGGAAATCGGTAGAGAGCCGACGGCCGAAGAGATCGCCGAGAGGTTGGACATGCCCCTGGAAAAGGTAAGGAAGATCCTGAGGGTTTCCAGGGAACCGATCTCGCTTGAGACACCGGTCGGCGATGGAGATGACATTCACCTGGGAGATTTTATCGAAGACAAGAAGGCTGTCTGTCCGTCGGATGTCATGGTCAACCGCAGGCTCTCGGATCAGACCAGCGAGGTTCTGGCCACGCTCACCCCTCGGGAGGAGAAGGTCGTGAGGATGCGCTTTGGAATCGGAGAAAAATACGATCACACCCTCGAAGAGGTAGGGCGGAGTTTTGAAGTCACCCGCGAACGAATCCGTCAGGTCGAAGCCAAGGCGCTGAAAAAACTGCGACACCCCAGCCGGAGTAAGCGCTTAAAGGGCTTTGTCGAGTACTGACCCGTTCAGGTCGTTAGAGTCGTTCAAAATGTTCACATCCTTCGACCTGTTCGTCGGTAAAGGAGAGTTCAAATTCTGTTGAAGGCTGCGCAGCCTTAGCATTCAGTATTTCGCGTCTCGAACGAACGCGAGTGCTCGAAAAAGCAGCGCGATCCAACCGCTTGAACCCTTCTCAATGCTTTGGTTGACACAAAGGACAAACAGAATATAAACTATCGGGAAAAGGGGGCCCATAGCTCAGCTGGAAGAGCCACNNTCCCTGGTTCGAACCCAGGTGGGCCCACTCGGATGAAATGAAGCCACTCCCAAACAAAATAGTCTTCTCCAGGTCATTTGAAAGGTGCGCCAGCTCGGGGCGCCTTTTTTCATTATCGGTAATGGAGGCACCATTTGAAAAATCAGATACTGCTCCTAAGGCAGTTGCAGGAGGTTGAGCTCAAGATCGAGGGGCTGAAGGGGGATCAGGAGCGTTACCCTCTCAGGATCAAGGACCTCGATGAAAGGATCGCCTCTGAGAAGGAGTTAGCCTTTCAGGAGAAGGAGAGGCTCCAGAACCTCGAGACGGAAAGACGGCGAAAAGAAGGGGAACTCAACGACGAGGGAGAGAAGATAAAGAGAAGCAAGGGTAGGCTTTTCGAGGTGAAGACCAACAAGGAATACCAGGCCCTCCTTCATGAGATCGAGTCGATGGAAAAATCGATGAGTCAGCTGGAGGATGAGACCCTCTCAATTCTGGAGGAGATTGACGAGCTGAAGGGGACGGTTTCAAAGAGGGAAGGCGACCTGGTTACTGCCGAAAAGGAGACCCGGGCCGAAATCGGAGAGCTTGAGCAGAAACTCACCGACCTTGTCGACGAGATCGCTGCCATGGAAGGAAGTCGAGACGATATTATCAAGAAGTTGGATCCTGAATTAATCAGAGCTTACGAGACGCTCAAAATTCGGCGTGGTACCGCCTTGGTAGCCGTCAGAAGGGGTGTGTGCCAGGGATGTTTTGTCAACATACCCCCACAGATGTTTAATGAGGTCCAGCGAAACGACATGTTGATTCGTTGTCCTAACTGCAATCGATTTCTCTTTTGGGGAGAATGATCGTACAGAGGGCATTTTACTGTTTGCATCTCATTGGGAGCCTCGATTTCGGCACGGCAGGATGAACCGCCCACGCTCCCCGCTTTGCGGGGATCGTTCGAGACGCGGAGACCACAGAGAGGAGATTCCTTTTTCCTTTCTGCTGAGCGGGCAGAAAGGAAAAAACAGCGGCCCTTCGGGAATATCTTAGCAGATGGCTTCATCATGACGGTGACTTCGTTTTCGGTCTGTCATTTAGGTATTAGCCGTAAGAATTCATGCTAACCACAGAGCCACAGCGCACACGGAGATGAAAATATTTTTTCGTTTGCCGAAAGAGGACGGCAGACGAAAACCATCGGCCCGATCGGGCAAGGGGTATACGGTTTCTTGGGCCACGGTCAACCATGTTGGACCTATTCTCGCTCTCGACGGCAGTGTTTTTTTTGTCCACCGTCCCGCCTGTGGCGGGATGGGCAAAAAAGAAAAGCCCCGCTGTGCCCTCCGTGCCTCTGTGGTGAAACATTCCAGAGAGAGTACGTCACTGTATCTCTGGGATAGGAGCACTGAGTCACCGTATTGTGGGGTCTCTGGCTAATGCGATCTCTCGGCCTCGAGCGAAGCGGGTGGTGAATGCTTATTTTTCCCTCGAGGAAGACAGATGCAACCATGATGTGATCTAATTTGTGCACTCATGAGTCACTCGCCCGCTCCCAGTTGACAATGAACCGAGATCAAATTTTTCGGCTCTACGTGGATGGCGCTGCCAAGGGGAATCCAGGAGAAGCTGGAATTGGGGCGGTTCTCCTGGACGGGGAGGGAGCCACTCTTTTCCGATTGGGTCGATATATCGGAAGGGCCACCAATAATCAGGCCGAGTACAGGGGGCTGATTCTGGGGTTGGAAAAGACCTTGGCCTTGAAAAAAAAAGACCTGATTATCTATACCGACTCCGAGCTTTTGGAGAAACAGATCAAGGGTCAGTATCGGGTAAAGGATAAAACACTGAAGAATTACCACAGCCGGGTTTGTGGTCTCCTGAAATTGTTCCAGTCCTATCGGATCGAGCTCATTCCGAGAGAAAAAAACCGAGAGGCAGATCACCTCGCCAGCCACGCAGCCACCCAAAGACGGGAGTCAGAATGAAATTAGGGGGCGAAGAGCCTCCAAGACCTGATCGCCTGGCAGAAGGCGCATCACTTCTTGTTTTCTGCTTACCGGGCAACCGGTAGCTTTCCCAAAAAAGGTTAAGGGATCATAAGGCCTGATTGCTCAATTCAGACGGGCGGCTGTCCCTACACCAGCAAGTATTGCTGCCCTTGAGATCCTTTTTAACAGTCTTTTCTTCTGAATTCTGACTCCTGACCTCTGACTTCTTCCTCCTGACTCCTGCCTTTTCACCTTGACAACCGCCCCACGAGATATGATAAGAGAGTTGGAAATTGTAACGCAGAGAGACGAGGAGGTTCCGTTAATGCCAATTAGCAAGGAGCTTTTGGATATTTTAGCTTGTCCCAAATGCAAAGGGGATGTTTTCTTAAACGAAAAGGAAGATGGATTGGTATGTAAGCGTTGCCGACTTCTTTATCCCATCAAAGAGGAAATCCCCGTCATGCTGATTGATGAGGCCCTCCCGTACAAGGACCCCGAGGGGTAAGTTGAGAAAAACCTATCCAAACAACGAGGGTTCGGCGTTCATTCACTCCAGGATGTCACCGCTTCGTAGCTGAACTCCGAATACCGGGAAAAAATAGCCATGACAGGGAAACAGAACCCCTCCCAAGATTCTCACTCTCAAAAAGAAAGACGAAGATCCCCGAGGTATCCCTGGACTGTCTCGGTGGGGGTGAAGGCATCTCCCCAGAGAGTGTTCCAGGGAATTCTTCTCAACATGGGACGGGGTGGAGTGATGCTGGAGGCCAGAGAGACGATTTTGGTGGGCGATCCCCTCTGGCTAAGGTTTAACAATGTGGAGGGAGATCAAGCAGGCGCCATCATTTTATCCGGGAGAGCAGTCTGGGCCATGCCGTGTAGGAATGGAGAGAGCCGCTATGGGGTGGCCTTTTCGGAGGGACAAGGGGAATTCTATGAGCAGCTCCGGAGGCGTTGGGAGGTTGCTCATTTTAGACAAGTGGCCAAGGCCTTTGGACTCGATTTTGTGGACCTTACACCCTGGACAGTCGAGAAGCCGGTCCTTGGTTATGTAGGCAGAGAACTAGCATTTTCCCTGAATTGTGTGCCGATCAAATTGCGAGGCGATAGGCTCATGGTCGCTATGGCCGAGCCCAATGACTCGAGAGCACTCGAGAAGCTTCGTTTGTTTTCCCAGTGCCGGATCACTCCCGTGGTGGCAACACCTTCCGCCATTCGGGATACGCTGATTCAGTGCTGGGGAGCGCAGTATATTCCCGCCGGGACTGACACGTCAGAAAAACTCATCCTCCGAGAGGTTCGGCGAGGGGAAAGAACCCGCGTCATGACTGTGGCGTCGAGTAGTTCCAGCGTGAGTGCGACTAACTTAGGCATCAATTTCGCGGCTGTCTTGAATCGCGGGGAGCGGCGAGTGCTCTTGGGCGAGCTTCCCTCGGGGATCTCCGTATTGTCAGAGAATCTCTCAAGAGCGGCGGATGAGCACTATGAGTTGGTGATTTTGGCGCTTCCCATGGACACAAACGTTTCTAATTTGGATTGGGCCATCCGGGCGGATGAAGCGCTTCTCATTGTGTCTCCATCAGAATGGCAGAAGGGATACTTTTATATCGAGGCACTTTTTGATCGGTTCGTGGAAGTTCAGAGTCAGCCTGAGGCCGCCTCAAGGGATAGAATCGTCGTGCGACGGGTGCTCGAGGTGTCAGTCGTCTGCGGCCGCGTATCCAACCTACGCCAGGGATTTAAGACATTTAACAGGATAGAGACCCGGGTTCACCATGAACTGGACATGAAGAAGCCAGGGTTCGATATTCGGTTACAATACCTCGGAGGGATCCTACCCGATGGGAGAAACGCTCGAAAGGCAGAAAGGGACGGAGTTCCCATCACGGTGCTGAAACCTCGCTGCCCCACCTCTCGATGTATGACTCATATTGCCGAATCCCTTCTGCAGCCTGCCCGAGCAAGAGATCCGCGAGTTAAGCTGGGTCCGTCCACCTTCCTTAGGTTTTTCGGTTAGAAGATTATCGTTCCATCCGATTCCCATCGTGCATAGAGGTGATTGCCCGAGAGGACAAGGGATTTCGCAAATTTTCCGTAATAATTTCTGTCGGATTTCTCAAAGGCCACGTTGACCCCATCGATGTCGTAGACGGGTTCTCCCCATGGAAAGACGAAAATGGGTCGGACCCCGTCTTCTCCGAGGAGGCTGTTAACGTAAAAAATGGCGTGTCCGGGATCATCGAAGCTCCAATTCTCGTGGAAGTCCAATTCCACAGCATTCTGGAGACACCACTCGGCCGCCTTCTGATTTAGATTTACATCAGGGGCGACGATTTCCTTGAAGACGATCTGTTGAATTCCCATTTCCCGGCACCAGCCAGCATATTCGAGCGCCTCTTTGGGAGACGAAATCCCCTGTTTCGAAAGGAAGCACCCGGCCCTGACCACCACATGACATTCCTCTGTGAGATAGGAGATCAACGGTTTGTAATCCAGATTTAGGCCGAGTAGAGCCCGCCGCTTCCTGGAATCGTGATGAGGAATGGTGAGTGTGAGATTGGTTAGATGCCATCCGACCAGGTTGAGGAATGAGTCTTGCGCTTCGAGAATACCTTTCCCAGCCGTGGTCAAGCCGATTTGGGGGAAATCCTCAATGGCCTCCGAGAGGATTTGGTACAATTGTGTCCATTCTCCCGAGAGAGGATCCCCTTTGGCCTCGATTTCCATCGCGACTGCCCCCCGTCGAAGGGCGAATTGACGTGCCTTTTTGAACTTCTGAAAGTCGAATTGATTCGCCACTGCACGATTTCCTCTTTCGGGGTAGGGGCAATGTGGACATGAAGCATCGCACGTCGATGATTCAAGGATTACCCTGAGGCAGTGAACATCCATCCGCATCTTTCTCGTGGAAGGGTTGTTTGTTGTCAGAGACTATTTTAACCGAAAATCGTGAGGGATCAAAGCCCGAATTTTAGCAGATCCATTCTGACTTCTGTCTCCTGCCTTCTGTCCCCTGTCTTCTGAATTCTGACACCTGACTCCTGATTTCTGCCTTTTGTTGTGGTTGACCTTTTGAAACGACTGTGCTAATAGAACAGACAGTCTGACAGTTGCCAGGCGTCGTTTGGCAGAGGGGAGGAGAAGCTGGAGTCACAGTTGGCAGGGATGAGGTGACACGGACACTTCGAGATGAACCGCTGACAGCTGGTTCATGACCCCTGTGGACTGGGAGGAATGGACATGCCGGTTAAGCAAACGAAGGAGAGTCCCTGGGGGGAGAGGCGAAAAACGGTTCGAACAAAGGCGATCCTTCCTGCCCTCGTTTTGATCGGCCACCAGGAGAAGAAGACCAAGACCGCTAACGTGAGTCTCGGTGGCCTAAAGGTCCAGACTGACGAACCCTTGCCGAAAGACCGGACCGTTCGGATCGGGTTCATTGTGCATTCGTGTCCGATCGAGGCCGAAGGGAGAGTCATCTATACGCGAAAGTCCGGTTCCGGATACATATCGGGTTTGGCATTTGAGAGGATTTCGGAGAGAGACAGAGGAAACCTGATTAAATATCTCGAGAGAGTCGAACCCGTTGACGCGGCTGAACATCCCGATGCTTCTCTTGAGGATAAGACAAAAACTGAGGACCTCAAGGCAACAACAGAAGTTATCCTCCCCGAGTCTCGTGTATCGGCCTTGCTGATCATGAAAGAGGATAAGAAATCTGGGAGGACCGTATATGAGATCAACCGGGGGGTAACTTCCATCGGGAGGCGCGAGGGCAACGACATCGTCCTGGCGGATCTCTCGGTGTCTGGACATCATGCGAAGATTCGCTATGAGGAGGATGGGTACTTCATCTACGATTTTGCCTCCACAAATGGAACACGGGTAAACGGGCGAAAAATATACAGGAAAAGGATCCAGGATGGCGATATTATTCAGATCGGTGAGCCGTCCTTCACTTTCCTAACCAAGAAACGGGTCATCTGACCCGGTCTGCTACCGGGCGATTAGCTCAGTTGGATAGAGCGTTGGTCTCCGGAACCAAAGGCCGTGGGTTCGAATCCCGCATCGCCCATCACTGATTTCGAGGATCTGGCGATTTAGGCCGAGTCCTTCTCGCGTTGACGATCTATTTCCGTCCCTCTGTCCATCCTGCCGGGTTGTTCCTAGCTTTCCATGCTTCCACCAGGCATCCCTCAGACGGGTATGTTGAGAGACGGTTCAAGCAGATTTATTGAAAGGGTCGAGGAATCTGCGATGGCTAGGAAATCCGAGTCTACTCTTAGGACCCGCTTTGGAACATCTGTGAAAAGCCTTTCCATTTTGAAACCCAAATTCGTGAGCCCTTCTAGGAAAGCCATTTAATCTCAAACCCTTACGAGATGAGTCGGTTTTGGTATTGCATTTGCTAAAGCAAAGCCAGGGAGATCCGTGGCCGAGAAACTTCTCGCTCTTGCCATGAGTCTTATCGACGCGGCGATAGACCGACGAAGGGTCGCATGAAATGACTTCGATGGAAGAGGAGGATGTCAAGATATGGAAATCTTTTGCTACCAATGCAGTGAACAAATCGGTTACACGGTTCCGTTCTCGGACCATCGAGGGACCTACGCACTTTGCTATGAATGCCTGAGGCAACTTCTTGAGGAGGGGTTAGTCCATGAACGGCCCCATCCAGAACCAACGCAGTTCGATCATGCTCGGAAATAAAGAAGATGACCTCAACGGTTACCCTTGGGGAAAGGAGGGGGAATGAAAATCGATTTTGGCAAATACAGAGGCTTGGATGTCGATGAGATTCCGTCCGACTATCTGAAGTGGCTCACCTTTCAGGACTGGTGCGAGGAGAAATTCCCCGATCTCCTGAAGGAAGCCGAGGAAGAATTGACCTTTCGGACGACATGGAAGAGGCATTTCTATCAGGAATGAACGCTACCATACAAATACCTTTTGAGAATCGGGTCTGGGATTCTCTCCTTAGACCCGTTCTCACTCAGATCTTTGGCACCCCTCTAGTCGAGCCGACAATCTGCTGCCTGCTGCCGCTCGGCTCTGCCTATCCTTCACGTCCAGCCCAGCTTGAAGTTTCCGGATAGTTCTCTCCGGTTGAGTCACTCCATACCGCCCAGCGATCCCCTCATGAGGATCCGCGTGGTCTCCGGGAGGAGAAGCGCTTTGACTCGGTTTGACACCATTTGATCAATAGACGACACAAGTGTTTGATTTAAAATACTTTTTTAAAAAAACCACTGGATCTGGTTTTGAATTTTTTTCCTTGACATGCTTTTTTTCTTCTGCTAAAAAAGCACAGTCCCTTGGAACTTCAATTCGGTATCAACAGATGGCTTTCGCTCAAAACATCAAGGCTGTGTCATGAGAGAACGTCGTCGGAATCGTCGGTTTCATGCTTCCCATCACGCACGATTTGAATACAACGGTCGGACGAGATTGAGCAATACCCTCGATCTCAGCTTAGGGGGAGCGAGAATCGAAACCGTGTTCCCCATGAGAGTGGGAGAGTTGATCGAGGTATCCATCGTGATTGGTGGAAACACGATCACACCTCTCAGCCGAGTGGTCTACGGCCACGAGCTTCCTGAACTGCGTTATAACAGTGGCTGCAATTTCGAGCAGCTCGAGAAGGACGAGCTCGCCTATCTTGCAGAATACCTCATAAATCTCTCGCAGCCCTAGCTGCCGGCCTCATTCCGTTCCGTTTAACAACTCTCGTTGGAACGAGACACGATTCGAGCCTGAGCTAAGACTTCCAGATCATGACAATGAATTGAAGGTCCATTCACGGCCAGCAATCATGATCTCCTTGCGTGGTCCGTGGCTGTCCTCGTTGGAAAGTGCTGGACAAAAGAGGAAGGAATCTGTACGCTTTGATGGAAGAAATTTGAATTTCCCCGTGGAGGGGGCGAGTTACGGAAGGTAACTCGAACGAGCCAAGCGATCGAACAATTTGAACGCTGGCAGGTCGTCCGTTGAAAGAAAAAGGCAAAAAAATCCTTGTCTGTGACGACAACGTGGAGTTCTTGAGAACCATCGGTGACATGCTTAAGATCCGGGGCTACGAACCGATAATTGCGAAGACTGGAGGACAGGCCTTGGACAAGGTTAAGAACCTTAGTCCGGATCTTGTCCTCTTAGATTACAGATTGCCTGACCAGGATGGAATTGAGGTACTTCGGCAGCTGAAAGGGCTTGACCATGATCTTCCGATCATCATCATGACCGGCTATGGTCACGAAAAGCTGGCAGCAGAGGTGATCAAGTTAGGTGCCATGGACTATTTGGCCAAGCCATTTAAGAGTGGGGAGCTTCTGGCGAGCATTGAGAATACCCTGAAGAAGTTCGAAGAGATACAGAAGAGGAAGGAGCTGGAGAGGCTCGTCCACTGGGGCAAGCTATTCCCGCTGGTGGCACATGAGATCAGGAACCCTCTCCACAGCATAGGGGGGGCGTTGACCTTGATCAGGAGCCGTGTTCAGAACGACGAGACCACTGCGAAGGCCGTTCAGGTCATCTATGAGGAGGTCGTACGGCTCAACGAATTTGTCAATCAGTGTCTTGATTTTTCACGTTCTCCATCCAAGGAAGGCTTCAGTTCCATCAATCTGAATGACGCGGTCAGTTCCTGCATCCAGTTGATGGCTCCCTTTCTGAAGAGCGAGGCAAGAAAGGTGGAACTGGAAATGACCCTTGACGACTCTCTCCCGAGAGTATTCGTGAATCTGGATGAGATCAAACAGGTTCTGATCAATCTTCTGAGAAATGCTGTGGAAGCGATCCCGAAGGAGGGGCGGATCATCGTTGAGACGAGCCTCAAAAGGGAGAATTCCGATGAGACGGCGGAGATCCGGGTCATCGACGATGGGGCGGGGATCAGGAGGGAGGACCTTCCGAATTTATTTACCCCCTTCTTTTCAAATAAGAGAAAGGGAATTGGGCTGGGACTGGCCATATGCAGAAGAATCGTCGAGGAAAACCATAGCGGGCAGATCCGTATTGACAGCAAGCCCATGGAGGGAACAACGGTTGTTGTGAGCTTGCCCATTGACATCCGAACTCACGGCACCATGGAGGTTAGGTGAAGTGGCTCCAGGAGACCGAGATTCCCCGTTGCAAAAACCGCCAACCGTCATGGTAGTCGATGACGAGCCCAATGCCGTGTTCATCGTCTCTAAAATTCTGGAAGACCATGGCTACCAGGTCGTCCAGGCCCTTGGAGGTCCGGCTGCCTTAAGGAAGCTGAGAAGAAAGCGATGTAACGTTGTTATCGCCGACGAAAAAATGCCCGACCTCAGCGGCATGGAACTCTTCAGAAAAATCAAGGCAATCGATGAGACAATTCCGGTTATCATTCTAACGGCTTTTGGGTCGGTCGATTTCGCAGTTGAAGCCCTCAAGGCAGGGGTCTTCTATTTCTTTGAGAAACCCATATTCTCAAACCTGGAGAGGTTCCTCGCCATCGTCAAGCAGGCAACGAAAACAGAGGCTCTGGAGAGAGAACTCAACGCACTGCGAAGGGAGAAGGAGGAGGGTACTCGACTCCCCAAAATCATCGGAAAAAACCGAAAAATGCAGGAAATCCTCGAAGTCGTTCGAATGGTTGCTCCCACGGACAAGTCGGTTTTGATTCAGGGAGAGAGCGGGACAGGGAAGGAACTCATTGCCAGAACCGTTCATCAGCTGAGTCTGCGGAAAAGCAAGCCCATGGTTGCTGTCAGTTGCGGAGCTCTTTCTGATGATCTTCTAACGAGCGAGCTCTTTGGTCATGTCAAGGGGGCTTTTACCGGGGCCATCGAACACAAGATCGGGCGGTTTGAATCCGCCAATGGAGGGACGCTTTTTCTTGATGAGATCGCCGAGGTTCCACTGCACCTCCAGAGAAGGTTGCTTCGTGTTCTCCAGGAGAAGGAGTTTGAAAAGGTCGGCAGCAGTCAGACAATCAAAACCGACGTGCGAATCATTACGGCCACCAAAACCGATTTATATGAGGAGGTCAAAAACGGGAGGTTTAGGGACGACCTTTACTACCGGTTGAACGTGGTTCCAATTCCTATTCCTCCCCTGAGGGAGAGAAGGGATGACGTTCCCCTCTTGGTTGGGCACTTTCTGCATAAGTACCAGGAACGGGCGAAAAGGTACCAGATCCTTCCTGAAGTCATCGAGAGGCTGCAGGCCTACCATTGGCCGGGGAATATCCGAGAGTTGGAGAACGTGGTCCAGCAGATGATGATTTTCTGTCAGAATCACACCATTCGATTACGTGACCTGCCCCCTCACGTCCTTGTTGATCACGAAGAAATCAAGGGGATAGGCGAAACCCTCTCTCTCCCCCGACTGGTTAAGGAACTCGAGGAGAGCTATATCATTCAGACCCTGCACCAGACAAACTGGCACCTGGGAGATACTGCCCAGCGGTTGGGAATGACCCGCAAAATGCTGGGCGACCGCATCAAGAAATATCAACTTGACCGTCTGAAGAAAAGCTAGAGCCGTAGAAACCCAATCAACCCAACAAACCCAAGAAACCCAATCAACTCAATTAACCCAATTAACTGAATGTGCGTCTCGAAGGATTCGAGCAAATAGTTTGCCTTTTGGCAAATCGTGACAAGTTATTGAATTTAAATAGATTTTCTTTGAAGATCGATCGAGAGGAGGGAATTTTTTTTCACTTTTTTGCACATTATCACCCTATTTTTCCCTTGTTTCACCCTTCGACAAACCCGCTTGAAATGCTGCCGAACCCCCGATTTCAAGAGCTGTTCTCATGATCCCGCCATGACCGTTGAAATGGCCTGAATTTTGCCAAAGTTTAGGAACAAGTTTCCATTCTTCGGTGTTTACTTACTCAGATTTACACTACTTTTCTCCATTTTACACTGCCACGGAGGGGGACCAGTTATGCGACACCAAGCGGCAAATGAGGCGATCACCCAATCCACAGAATACCCCCCATACGAAGGGGAAGGCCCTAGGTTGCTGCATCAGATGACTGAGGCCTTGCTCTATATGCCCGACACCAAGAGGACATGGGACGAGATTCTTCGGGTCATGTTGAATGTGACCCGCGGCGAGAACTGCTCTCTGATGCTCAAAAGCAATGGGGCCGATCAGCTGGTCATCCAAGCCGCGAGAGGGAAAAGGGACCTCGACCTCCATATGAGCCGGAATCCATTTAGAAAAACGTTCCCCCTGAATGGTGGTGTGGCTGGGTGGGTGCTGAAGAGCGGTTGTGGGCTGTATCTCTCCGATGTTGAAGCGGACCCGCGTTTCATTGAGGTTAAAGGAAGCCCCTTTAAGATCGGATCCCTCATGTGTTTCCCTGTGAGAGATGGGAACCAGACCGTGGGGATTATTAACCTTAGTCACGCTGACAAGGAAGCCTTTGGGTACCAGGAAGAACAGGCGATGAAGATGGTCTCCAGTCAGCTTTCCATTGTCTGCACGAGTGCCACGATGGGAGAAAAAGCCCATGGTTCGCGAAACGACCCTCATCCCCCTGAGCCGAGCCGAAAAAAGAAGTCCATGGACCGTCCAAAAGCATCTGGAAACCAACTGGCGATTCCATCGCAAAACGGCAACGGCGGTGATGGGCAGGTTCTCTTTCTGTATGAAAGCCCCGAGATGCGTAAGATCGTGGAGACGATAAATCAGATTGCAGACACGGATGTAACGGTGCTCATCGAGGGAGAAAGCGGTGTCGGCAAGGAATTAGTTGCCCGCGCCCTGCACTATCGATCAGCGAGAAGAACCAGGCCTTTCATAAAGGTCAACTGTGCGGCCTTGCCCGAGGAGCTGTTAGAGAGCGAACTCTTCGGGTATGAAAAGGGAGCCTTTACGGGAGCCTATAGCCGAAAGCCGGGGAAGTTTGAACTCGCCCATGGCGGGACGATATTTCTCGACGAGGTCGCCGAAATCAGCCCATCTCTTCAGGCAAAGCTGCTGCAAGTGCTTCAGGATGGAGAGTTTGCGAGACTTGGTGGGAAACGGGACATCCAGGTTGATGTGCGCGTTTTGGTGGCCACAAACAAGAGTCTCGGAGAGTACGTGAAGGAGGGCCGATTCCGTGAAGATCTCTACTATCGACTCAATGTGCTCAACATCCATGTGCCGCCCCTCAGAGAGAGAAGAGAAGAGATTCCCATGCTCATTCAATACCTTCTCGAAAAGAACTGCCGAAAATACAATGAGTCGGTGTCCACGCTGTCCAGTAAAACAACCGAACTGCTTTTGAACTACGACTGGCCCGGAAACGTCCGGGAACTCGAGAACATGATCAAGAGGTTTGTGGTGCTGGGTGACGAGGAGGTTATCAAGAGAGAACTGAATGCTCCGCTTTCGGCCGAACACCCGGTCGATGTGAAACCTCAGGGGTCTGAAGACCCCAAACTACTCTCCCTCAAAGAGATCAGTCGAAAAGCGGCCCTTGAAGCCGAGGCAGAAGTCATTGCAAAGACTCTGGAACAAACCCGGTGGAATCGGAAAAAGGCAGCAAAGCTTCTGGGTGTTAGCTATAAGGCCCTCCTTTATAAGATCAAAGAATCCGGGCTCGACCGCACCCCAGCCTTGGAAAAGGGGCTTTAAGCCTCCCAAGAACAGAAATGTATCGGTATTCTTCCGGGTAGTGTGTTTTCCGCGTGAAGCGTACTTCCCTCCCATGCTCACGAGGACTTAATTGACCTCAGCCTCTCTCCTTGAGCCTTCCCAACGAGTTCAACTCAATTAACCCAAGTAGCCCAATTAACCAAATCGACACGCGCCGCGATTGAAAGTCCCGAAGGGTTCTCAGGATGGAAAAGTTTTTCCACTTTTTTCCACTTATTTCGAATTTGATGACCGACGATTACTCTCTTTCACACACGTCTCTTCTCACTGCAGTTACAACTCATTGAATTTACATGGTAATTTGCAAAACCCTCATTGGCATCCCCGTTGCTCCATCTCTAAGAAGCCCCCCAAAGAGCCGGCTTCCCAATTGACTGGCTTGGTCAATGGTCACAATGAATCATTTAACTCAATTGACCTAACTAACGAAACTTCTATGGATAAGGACTATCACCTTCTGCGAAAAGAAATTCTATTCTTTCCAACGCCTTTGGAGGTTGTGGCAAGCGTTGAAAACCAGTTCCAGGACGATGGCCTTAAGTTCTGTTGCGTAAAGGATTCTCATGAACTGGTCTGTCAGCTCAAAAGCGGTCGACCTTTTCTCGTGGTTCTTGATCTCCACAGGCTAGATGTATCGGTTTTCGAATTGTTGCCCCAGCTCGAAAACTGTTTGAACGATTGCCGTATCCTCGTCTTTGGGGGGGACGGTGATCTTCAGACATTGGCAATAGAGCTATCGAAAGATACCGTTTTTTCTCCGGATATTCTCAATGCCTCCGTATTATTGGTCGCTCTGCAAACGATCCTCCGGAATGGTTGGGAGTTTTTCAAAAGAAAAAGCGTATTGAAGAGCCCCTATTTCCTGCTCTTTTGCCATAGCAACGGGATGGAGAAGGTGAAAGCCTTCATCGATCAGATCGCCCCCACCGATATCGCAGTCCTCATTCAGGGAGAGGTCGGAACAGGAAAAGAATTAGTGGCCCAGGCAATCCATTTGAGATCTTTACGTCGGAAAAAGCCATTCATCAAGGCGAATTGTGCAGCCGTTTCTGTTGAACTTCTCGAGAATGAGCTTTTTGGATTTGAAAAGGGCGCCTTCACAGGAGCTTCTGCTCGAAAGCCCGGCAGGTTCGAGCTTGCCAGTGAAGGAACGATCTTCCTCAAGGAGATCGGCGATCTTAACCATTCGATCCAGACAAAGCTGCTAAAAGTCCTCCACGAGCGGGCATTCTTCCGTTTGGGCGGAAAAGATGGCATCCCCGTAAACACCAGGATCATCACGTCCGCGAATTCGGACCTCCAGAAAGCTGTCAAAGCTGGCCATTTCAGAGAGGACCTATACAACAATCTCAATATGGCCAGTATCCTCCTCCCACCGCTCAGAGAACGGAAAGAAGAAATACCCTCCCTTATGCAGCATTTCCTAGATCTCTATAACTTCCGTTATGGTCGGTCCTACCCGAGTATCTCAAAAGATTCCGAGGAGATTTTTCTGAATTACGATTGGCCAGGAAATATTCATGAGTTGCAAAATGCGATCAAACAAATTGTCGTATTGGGCGATGAGAGGACCGTTGTCAGAGACATAAAGGAGAGACTGCTAACTCAGATGAACAGCAACACTCAGGTAACTCCCCTCCCTATGCCGGCCGAAGAAAGCACAGCCAATCTGAAGGAGGTTGGACGACGGGCTGCAAAAAAAGCTGAAAGGGTGGTGATCCAGAGAGTCTTGAAACAGACTCGATGGAATCGGCGAGCAGCGGCAACGCTTTTACAAATAAGCTACAAGGCTTTGCTATACAAGATAAAGGAGTACAGCCTCGATCAATGACCTCGACAACAGTGAACCGAGGAATGACTAGAGGAAGTCATAGGACGAGCAGTGAGTCGAAATCCACATGTGGGGGCAGAAGAATGTTTTCCAAAAGTCACTTATTTGCGAGGCAAGATTTTTTCCGTTTCCTGGATCTTGAGATCAAGAGAGCCCGGAGGTACCAGAACTTCTTCGCTGTGATGAGATTTGAGCTCCGTGGGGAGGGGGTCAAAAAGGCAAAAATTCAGGCAAAAGGCCTCGAACCGCTGATCAAACTGCTCCGAGGCGAGATTCGAGAGACCGATGTCATTGGTCAGACGAAGAAAAACGAAATCATGATCATCCTTCCCTATTGTGATTCCTCCGGAGCAGACATCGTCAAGATTCGGCTCAATAATCTCGTCGAGGATTTTCGCTCCGGCAAAGGTGAGTTCAAGATTAAGTCCGGTCTTGTTTGCTTTCCCATGGAAGGGACGGACATGGCAGAGATCCTCACAAACTTGGGAACTGTTAATGCCAGAGTTCGGGGGATCGGGGAGAGCAAATCAGGGACTGTGGCACACTGAAGGTGGTGGTAGCACGATGTACGAGTCTTTTTTTGGATTCAAAGAAAAACCCTTTAATATAACGCCCGATCCGAGGTTTCTCTATCTCAGCGAGAAACACAGAGAGGCCTTGGCCCACCTGGTCCACGGGGTTAAGGAGAAACAGGGTTTTGTTGTGCTATCAGGAGAGGTGGGAACAGGGAAGACCACAATCGTCAGGGCCCTACTGGAGCGAATGGACGAGAATTACCAATTCGCCTATATCCTCAATCCCAACCTGCCGGTGACGGATTTCCTCAGGTACATTTGCCATGATTTCGGACTGCAAGCGAATGACGGGTCAAAAATCGATTACCTGATCAAGCTCCATGATTTTCTGATCGAATCTCACAATGATGGCAAGACGAGTTGTCTGATTATCGATGAAGGCCAGAACATCGATCCGTCGGTCTTCGAAGAAATTAGGATGTTGACGAATCTTGAAACATCGAACCAGAGGCTTTTTCAGATATTTCTGGTCGGACAGCCAGAGCTCAATAGCATTCTTGAACAAACCGAATTATGGCAGTTAAAGCAGCGCATCAGCACGCGGTATCATCTGCTTCCCTTGGATGAATTGGAAACAAGGGAATACATTCAGACCAGGATGCGGATAGCCGGCGCGAAACGACTGAACTGTTTCACTCAAGGGGCAATCCAGAGGATTTACGGTTATTCCCAGGGAGTTCCTCGTCTGATCAACACAATCTGTAACAATTCTCTTCTATCTGGCTATGCAAAGGACACCCCGATCATAAACGAAAAAATGATTCGAGAATGTGCCACCGATCTCAGACTGGACCGGGTCCCGAAAGATCACAAACTCCTGGGGAAAACAAATCGAGGAAGCCAGGGAAAACGATCCCTCGCTTATGGATTCGCGGCGATCATACTTGCTGGCCTCTTGGGATTAGGAACGGGGTCATTCTTTTGGACTAAGTCGGGTGTGCCTTTAGATTTGTCAAAAGCTGCTGTTGCCATTTGGAATCTTTTTCAGGGGAGCCATAAGGTCGAGGCGACAGGGATAATCTTGGAAAAAGGTGGAAGAACCGATGGAGAGGAACGGATCATTGCGCCCCAAGTCGACTCTGACCCCGCTCTACCCGTCGGTGCACAGATATCGGGGCCGAACTCGGCGACTGAGTCTCAAGACGAACCGACTGAGGAGAATGGGACTTTTGGAGCGATCCAGACGACCGGCCTGGTGGAGGCTGAGGCCGTCCGGACTTCACTATTGGAAGCGATCGAAAGGTCAAAAGATAAAGAACTGTTCGAGGTCGCGAATGGTCCCGAAAGCTCTGAAATACGGATTGTGATAGCTCGAAAGGGAGATACGATCAGTCAGATCATTTTCAGGGAGTTTGGAAGAGTCGATGCGCACCTACTCCAGGCAACCCAAAGACTCAACCCCGCAATCGAGGACCTAGATCAGATTTTCGTCGGGCAAAAAGTAAGCCTGCCTGCCGATCCAAGGAAGCTCTACGAAAACCCAGGTTTACAGTCGTATTTCTCGGTTCATGTCGCCTCCTTCAAGAAATTTGATCAGGCCGACGAGATGTTTGCCGGGTTGATGGAAATCGGAGAAAAGCCAACGATCATTCCCGTGAAAATACAGGGACGGGGCTGGTACCGTGTCACGATTGGTGAGCACAAAAGCTTCAGGGGCGCGTCTCGACAGGCAAGAGAACTGATTCAGCGTGGTGAATACAGCTACGCAGAACCCATAAAGGTTCCAGAACTCAAACAGTTGACGATAGACAGTTCAGCGACAAAGTGAACCGCCTTTATTAAGGCCGATTTGCTTGTTTTGAAGTTTTGAACATTCGAACGTTTCGAACGCTTTGAACGATTCGAGCGATTGTTAACGCCCTTCACAAACCCCGAAATTGTTTTAACGGGAGCAGAAAAATGCACCTGACCGGCGGAGCCATGCCTTAGAAAAGATAAACAGCCAAAAAGAGCGGTTAAGTCACTCAGACCAACAACGAGGACGGTACTAAACCAAATGAAAACCAAACAAGCCTCATTAATCTACACAGACAACCAATTCAACCAATTGAACCAATCAAACGAATTCAACCAGGTTGATTCAATTAACGAATCATCCAAACGCTGGTACGTGATATACACCAAACCCCACTCCGAAGACATGGCCCGGGAGCAATTGGAGAAAAAGGCGTTTTCTGTATTCCTTCCTAAAATCCGCGAGGTCAGATTCCGAAGGCACAAGCTGCAAGAGCGCGTCCAGCCCTTGTTTCCAAGCTACATCTTCGCGAGATTCACGATCCCTGACGATTACTACCACGTCAAGTGGGCAAGAGGCGTGAAGCGCATCGTGGGAAGCGGTGATATACCGCTGCCTCTGGACGATTCCGTTGTTATCTTTCTGAGGGGACAGGCCAACGGAGAAGGGCTCATCGAACCGCAGCCCGATCTCAAAGATGGCGACAGGGTTAGGGTCAAACAGGGCCCTTTGGAGGGCCTGTGGGGGGTTGTCCAGGGAGAAGTCGACGCCAGGGGAAGAGTGAGAGTTTTAATGGACATTCTCCATGCCGGAGCCAGAATAAAACTCCCCTACTCCTTTGTGGAGCAATTTCATTAGCTCTTTCAATTCGAACGGTTCGAACACCCTGAACGTTTTGACCGACTCAATGGTCTCGAACGCCTCGAACGAGCTTCGCGATCGAACAATTTGGAAGTTTTCCCCAATAAACCCAATAAACCCAACAAACCCAATAAACTCAATGAACCTAATTGGCTAATTAACTTAATGAACCAATAAGGGATTTATCATGGAACTGAAAACGACCCAAGATTTTATCGATATGGCCTTACGAAGAAAGTGGCTGATCATCATCCCCTTCGTTATCTGCATTGGGCTGGCATTTGGTGTTTACAAAAAGCTCCCGAAGATCTATGAGGCCACGACCCTAATCCTTGTCCAGCCTCAGGAAGTACCAGAGGATTACATCAAGCCAACGGTGAAGTCATTGATCTCTGACAGGCTGAATACACTCAGCCAACAGATCCTCAGTCGGACGCGGCTCGAAAAGGTGATCAAAGAATTTGACTTATATCCCGCCAGGATTGAGAAGCTAACCATGGAGGAGATTGTTGAACAGATGCGCGAGGCTATAGGAATTGAGGTCCAAAGAACCCGGGGGCGCGACGTTGAGAATACCTTTACCGTCTCTTACCAGGGCAAAGATCCGAGAAAGGTGATGATGGTGACCAACAGGCTGGCATCACTCTTCATCGAGGAGAATTTGAGAGCGAGGGAAAAGCAGGCCGCAGGGACTTCTGATTTCCTCGAACGTGAACTCTCCGCCATTGAGGTCTCCCTGAGGGCGAAGGAAAGAGAGATTCGGGCCTTCAAGGAACGCCATATGGGGGAGCTGCCCGAGCAGCTCGATGCGAACCTCCGGATCCTCGAACGTCTTCAGGACCAGCTGAATAACAACAGCGATGCTCGAAAGACGGCTGAAGCAAGGGTGATGATGCTTCGAGAAGAGGTCTCCGAGCTTTCCCAACAGGGCCTCGTTTTAGCCGGGGACGAAATCACGGCCGGAGATCCCGTGGTAGCGCGCTTAGTCCAGTTGAAAGCACAATTAAGTGAACTTCAGTCTGTATATACGGAAAAACACCCGGATGTGATTGATACCAAATCCGAGATTTCGAGACTCGAGAATGTCCTGGTTCAACAAGGGCGTACAAATCCGACAATAGGATCTCAAGCTGGCCTATCAGCCATAAATCCTTCAGTTGCACGCCTCAAAAGAGAGCTGGCCGAAGGCCGACTCGAAGTCAAGCGCCTAAAGGTCGAAGAATCATCCATAGCAAAACAGATCGCCATGTATGAAACCCGTGTGGAAAACGCGCCTAACAGGGAACAAGAACTGGCCACTCTGACAAGAGACTACGATCTTTTGAAGGCGAACTACCAATCCTTACTCGACAAGAAGATCCAGGCCAAAATGGCCGAAAACCTTGAACGTCGACAGATGGGCGAGCAGTTCCGGGTGCTTGATCCTGCCCGTATGCCTGAGAAGCACGTCAAACCGGATTTCAGAAGGATCATGCTCATTGGAGCCTTCTTGGGTCTGGTTCTGGGGGGAGGCCTGGCCTATATGAAAGAGAACATGGATCCATCTTTTCACCGAATTGAGGAAATGGA
>JABAOF010004382.1_pt9 | contig 36997 bp, 38 predicted proteins | sample 7062171 | NCBI WGS metagenome assembly JABAOF01 (sample SAMN14538628, study PRJNA623070) | marine sediment metagenome | biome: marine biome [ENVO:00000428]; feature: marine pelagic biome [ENVO:01000023]; material: deep marine sediment [ENVO:00002113] | place: India: Gulf of Khambhat ...
CGCAGCCATTACACTCCGGACAAGATGCTGGTGGCGGCGGCCGGGGCGCTTGACCATGAGGAGTTGGTCGCGCTGGTCGAGAAGGCTACTGAGCATGTGAACCCCGCTGAACCCGCGCAGGAGATACCCAACCCTTCGTTTCATACTCAAGAAAAGCGCATCTCCCGCGACACCGAACAGGTCCATCTCTGTCTGGCGTTACCCGGCACCTCTCACACACATAGGGATCGCTATACCATGGCACTCTGCGACACACTACTGGGCGGCTCGACTTCTTCAAGACTCTTTCAAGAGATAAGAGAGAACAGAGGCCTGGCCTATTCCATCGGCTCTTACTCCATCCTCTGCCGCAATACCGGCCTCTTTCTTATCCACGCCGGGACTGCCAATGAGAATCTGTCCGAAGTCCTTGGCCTCATCCGGGCGGAACTGGATAAACTCCAGCGCAACGGGGTCTCTGAGGAGGACTTATCGCAGGCCAAATCTCACGTCCATGGATCACTCGCCCTCGCCAGAGAAAGCACTTCTTTCCGCATGCAGCGGCTCGCTAATGGTATGCTTTACGAAGGCAAAGTAGTCTCGCATCGCAGACTGCTTCACCGCTTCGAGAGAATCTCTGCTGAAGACATCGGCCGAGTGGCGAAGCGTTCCTTCTCTGCAGATCCCACCATCGTAGCCTTGGGGCCGCTGGAATGAATCCATCTACTTCGTCGTTTGAGTCACAGCCGGCTTGAGTGATTCTGCGATCTTGAACAACTCCTTCTTTGGCATCTTTGCGCTCAAGATGAGGAGCGTGTCTCCTTGAACCCATACGATACAAGGTGGCCCTGTTGTCGAACTATGCCAGGCCCTGTAGGGGCCCACCGTAGTTGCCTGAGCGCCGTAAGGCTTCATCTCGCTTTCAAAGCCCTCAGTATCCGCGTACTGTACGAGTTCAATCGATCCTGCACTAGCTTGGGAGTACTCCAATGTAACGCTATACCCCGGATACACCATGATTCTTGACAGCGCGCTTCTCGCGGGCAGATAGGAAGGTGCTAGAATCTTCTCGCCCAGCAGCCTCTCAGCCTCCGCCATATCTATTACGACTATTCCGCACTCAGGGTCGAGCGTTGCCCACTCCATGCCCTCAGCCATCTTGCACAACTCTGTCTCGGGAACATCTGTGCCTTCCAGCCACAATTTCATCCCGTTCTCTTCCCATGCAAGGATAACGCCCTCGTATGGCTTCCTATAATGCCACGAGTGGGCAGGGAGGTCGCGAATAGTCGCCGGCTCAAATGCACGGGATTTGCCGAGCTCTGGTCTCTCACGGCTATTCTGCGTCTCTTGATTGAGCTCAATCGTACCACCTGAAGTATTGATGAATAGTGATGTAACATACCAGGCCTCGTCATCCCCCTCAGCGTACCTGCAGAACGCCGCAAAGCCCGGCGGCAGATACCGAGGCCGCAGCAACTGCACCGGCTGTCTCAGTTCAGGGAACGCTGCCAGATAAGGATCAGGTTGCTTAAACCCGGATTTGACATATTCGGCTATTGATCGAGCAGCATCCACGTAGAAGGGTCCCTTGTAACTTAACGTGCCATCGGGAACTTCCAGGCAGAAGATCCCTTTATCAATGCCTTCATTGATATGTACTTCCTCAACTCGTCCTTCTCCGATTACTTCACCATCTACAACACTCCGAATCGCCATCGTAACGTCGTACTGTTTGTCAATCCAGCGTGTGGTGACTATCTCTTCACCGCTCCATCCGTACCAGTCTTCTTCGTCCTGCCACTTCACTTGAACTACGGAACACTTTCTACCGGCAACGACTTCATCAGCCAGTAGCTTGTAGTCTTCTTTACCCCGCCGAGCTCGCCTGAGGAATACTACGTTGTCAAGCCTGCTCCAATACAAGGAGTCCTCTTCGCCGCTAAGCGAGATATTGTCCAGAGCTACATATGGCGCGCTGTCTGGGAGTACCCACAACATCAGGCGGTAGTCAGGGAAATAGATCTTCGTACTCTCCTCGTCCGCGAGAGCACGGAAAGGCGCGTACCCTTCTCTTTCAACCAGGAGGTGATGGGGGGCCTTGTAACGTGCACGAATCCTGTGGGGAGGGACGGGTTCTTCATTCCATTCATCTTCGTACTTACTCACTCGATAGGTGATGTCCCAATCACTCAACTCCTCCAAGTCAGCATCCGCTTCCAGGTACTCAAGCGCCTCTTCTACTGGCTCTGGAAACGCCGGCCGCGTCATTTTCGCAAGTGCTCTGCGAGCCACACCGCATCCGGCAAGCAGAACCACCAACACTATGCAAGCCAGCTCGAACACTCTCCTCATCTCCACTCTCCTGTTCTTTACAGACTTGAGAACAGATATCTCCGAGTATCCACCCGGAAGCCCGGCTTGCAGAGACTTTCAGCGGGATGGCATCTTCAGCAAGTGCGCGGGCTTGGTACTCCAGGGGATGTAGTGTCCATCTACACTGCTTCGCCCTTGGCAAGAGCACCCCTTCCTGGTTCCGCAAAAGATGCGGCTTCTTTGCTATAATGACCGGAAGTGGTGACTGAACAATGATGACTTCGGAGCAAATTCGTAAATCGTTTCTCGATTTCTTCGCCGCCCGGGACCACAAGGTCACGGCCGGCACTTCGCTGATTCCAGAGGATCCGACGACACTCTTTACGAGCGCGGGTGTGCAGCAATTCGTACCCGCTTTCCGCGGTGATGTACCCGCGCCAGCGCCCAGGCTGGCGACCTGCCAGAAATGCCTGCGCGCGGACGATATTGATGAGGTCGGAGATGCCTGGCACGAGACTTTCTTCGAAATGCTGGGCAATTTCTCTATCGGCGATTACTTCAAGAAAGAAGCCATCGAATGGGCCTGGGAATACTCGGTCAAGGAACTGGACTTGCCCACAGAGCGTATCTGGATATCAGTCCACCCCGAAGATGATGAGGCCTATTCCACCTGGCGCAAGATAGGCGTGCCCGAAGACAAGATTGTTAAACTGGAAGACAACTGGTGGCCCCTCTCAGATACCTGGGTAGGCTCTTGTGGGCCGGATTCCGAACTTTACCTCGATATCGGCGAAGAGTTCGGCTGCGGACGAGCGGACTGCCGGCCGGGCTGTTCCTGTGACCGCTTCAATGAATACTGGAATCTTGTTTTCCCGCAGTTCTTCCAGGAGGCTCCGGGCAAGCGCCGGCCGTTGGAGAATCCGGGTGTTGATACCGGCCTGGGATTGGAAAGGCTCGCCGCGCTTCTGCAAGGTAAGAACAACATCTTCGAGACCGACATCTTCCAGCCCATTGTTGAAGCGATTCATAAACGCGCAAAGGAACTCAATCCTGACTACAAGATAGCACATAGTACATCGAATCTCACTGTGATCCGAATTATCGCCGACCACAGCCGGGCGGTCGCCTTTTCCCTAGCCGAAGGAGTTTTGCCCTCAAATGAAGGCAGAGGTTATGTTGTGCGGAAGTTGCTGCGGCGCGCTTCTTATTTCGGATGGAAACTCTGCGGCGCGCTGTCTGCCGGAGATGCCCGCCAAGACGGCCTTCAACAGTTCTTGACTCCTGTTGTGAAAACGGTCTGCGCCACCATGGAGTCTGCGTACCATGAACTAGGCACCAATCTCAAGTTCATTCAAGATAATGTGGCAGCAGAGGAAGAACGGTTCGAGGCCGCCGTTCTGAGCGGCTTCCCTCTTCTCGAGAAGACCGTCAGAGAATGCCAAGGCCGACTGCCGGGTGAGACACTCTTCAAGTTCTACGACACCTATGGAATACCGCTTGACCTGACACGAGAAATAGCGGCCGAGAGCGGTCTGGAAGTGGATGAAGAGGGTTTCGAGGCCGAGTTGCACAAACAGCGGGCCCGCAGCCGTGCCGCGGTGGGCGAGAAGTTCGCGGCTCAAAGGTCCGGCGTTTACCAGGAGTTCATCGGCGCGACCAAATTTGTAGGCTATGAGAAGACACAGGCTGAAGCCAAGGTCCTCAGCATTATCCAGGATGGGGAAAAGAAGCAGAACCTTGCCTCCGGCGAGGCTGAAATCATCCTCGACCACACCCCCTTTTATGCTGAAGCCGGGGGCCAGGTCGGTGATACGGGAACATTGGAGTCAGCCGACACCTCTTGTGAGGTGCTGGATACGACCCTTCCCATAGCAGGTGTCATTGCTCACCATGTTCGTGTCAAGAAGGGATCGCTCAAGGTTGGAGGAGCGGTTCAAGCATCTGCAAATAGTCAGCGCCGCCAGGCGATTGCCCGCGCCCATACGGCCACACATCTGCTCCACTTCGCCCTCAGAGAAACCCTGGGAGAACATTCCCTCCAGTCCGGTTCCCTGGTGGATGCGGACTACTTGAGGTTCGACTTCTCGCATTTCGAGAGGCCGTCAACTGAACAGTTGGGGAGGATTGCCTCAGAAGTCAACCGTCTCATCCTTGAGAACCGCTCGGTAGAAGCAGTTCTAACTGACCAACAGACAGCCCGTTCCATGGGCGCGATGGCTCTTTTCGGCGAGAAATATGGAGAAGAAGTGCGCGTGTTGCTGATAGGGGACTTCAGCAAAGAACTCTGCGGCGGAACTCACTTGCGCTCGACCGGCGAAGTGGGATCATTCGTCATCACAAGTGAGGGCAGCATTGGGGCCGGACTGAGGAGAATCGAGGCGCTGACCGGCCTTCGGGCAATGGAGAAGATGCGGGAGGATTCTCGCCGCCTGGCCGCTGTTGCGAAGTTACTCCGCACTCCCGAAGAAGACATCGTTCGCAAGATTGAGGACCTTCTGAATGAACTCAAACAAACACAGCGCAAGATGGCTTCGGCACAGCACAAACAGGCGCGCGGACTTGCCGATGATTTGCTTGCCTCCATGGAGAAAGTGGGCGAAATACCTGTCATAGCCTCTCGCGTTCCTCCATTGAATCAGGATGCGCTCAGAAGTCTTGCCGATTCACTGATAGACCGGTTGGGCAGCGGGGTCGTCGTTTTGGCGTCCGAAGGAGAGAAGCGCTCCTCCATGGTGGCTAAAGTCTCACCTGACCTGGTGAAGAAGGGTTTTCATGCCGGCAAGATTATCGGTGAGGTGGCAAAAGCCGCCGGCGGAGGTGGAGGCGGCCGCCCTGATTTCGCTCAAGCCGGAATCAAGGACGTGTCTCGCCTGGATGAAGCCCTGGCACAGGTACGAATCTTGCTAACAGAGCAGCAATAGTGAGATGGTCAATCTTTCATCTGTCGCTCGCCTTGGCTGCAATTGGAGTGCTGCCAACTCTTTCGGCATCAGCCGCTGTTCCTTCCCCGGGCAATAAGACCGCGATTGTCCTCGTGCTCGATGGAGCGACCTGGCAGGAACTCCGCTCCCCTCAACTTCCTAATATGTCCCGCTTCCTGCAAACTGCAGCCGTGGGTCTAATGAATACGAAAGGCCCGCAGGATAGAGACCCGGCAAGTGTGTGGGTGACACTGGGAGCCGGACGGGGTGCGGAGGCCCAGGTTAAGCAAGCACGTGTTGACAGTCCAAACATGGGTGCCCCTGCAGAGATCACGAATTTCGCTGACATCGTCCGGGCAAACGAGCGGGGTTTCACTCAGGCAAAGCCGGGGCTTCTTGGAGAGACACTGGCAAGCAGTGCAATCGAACGCACATTGATAAGAATTGGTACTTCTTCGGATATGTCGCCTGTCCTGGTGGCTGATATGGCCGGCAATGTGCCGCGCTTGTTAGATGTCTCCCCAGGCGAAGTAATGCGCATTGTGTCTGAAGCGAGAGGATTCATCGTCATCAGCCTGGCACTTCCCCAGCCTGCCTATCAGGAATCATATCCCTCCTATTTTGATCCAGACGAAGGAAGAATGAACACTCTCACGCAGGCGGATGCACTCCTGGGTGAAATATGGGACTCCGCCGGCGGGGATACTCTTGTAGGCCTGATCTCTCCCTCTTGCCCAAGATTCGTCAACCAGTATGTCCGGGCATTCGCCCCTATTGCAATCAGAGGGGCAGGCTTCTCTTCCGGTCTGCTTGAGAGTTCCAGCACACATCGCACGGGTCTTGTGGCAAATTCGGATTTTGCTCCCACAGTTCTCACTTTCTTCTCTATCGGTGGCTCAGTGGAGATGACGGGTCGGCCCCTTTACGCACAGGCCTCCCCCACCCCCCTGGAGACTCTTGACGCTCTTGACCGCCAGACCGCGGTCGCTCACCGTTTGAGAGAGGAGTTTACGCGATTATTCATTGCGATTGCGGGTGCTGTACTCTTTCTTCTGGTGGTCCTTCTCTTCGCTGTTCCGAAGGCCGCGGGTCGCGCAGCTAACCTGCTTGCGGCTGTGATTCTGCTTCTGACGGCCTCTCCTCTGGCGGTCTTTCTTCTTTCCGCCACCTCTCTAGATAGTGCTGTCGTCTATCTTATGGCAGTCCTATTGGTGGCCGGCATGATAGCGGCGGTTGCGAGTCGAATGGGCCGCTTTCCCAATGCGTTCGGTATCATCTGCCTGGCAACCGCGGCGGCCGTGTGGGCGGATCTTCTCGCCGGCTCTCCGATCATGCGGCGTTCGCTGTTGGGGTTTGATCCTATAATCAGCGGCCGCTTCTACGGTCTCGGGAATCACGAGGCTGGTCTCCTCATTTCTGCGACTATTCTCTCGGCCGGCATATTGTTGGATTCGGCAGGAGCTATCACCAGGCGCAGCCCTCGTGCGGCAATTACCTTTCTCCTGATTCTGATGGTCTTTTCGATTGGAAGTTCTCTTGCGGGAGCCAACTGGGGTCAAGGGCTAAGCGCCGCGCTCACGGCTCTGGCTCTTTGGCTTCTGCTATCTCCCATATTCCTGCGCAGAAAGAGCCTGCCGGTCGCCGCGGCCCTGTTCGTTCTGGCGGCTTTGATTCTTATCGCCACTGAACTGGCCCTGCCGTCTGCCCGCCAGTCTCATCTTGGTGATTCCCTGAGATTGACACTCACTGAGGGCTCTGCCGTAATTCCTGCTATAATTAAGCGAAAACTCATCATGGCAGTCAGATTTTCCACCTACAGCCCATTCTTGGCTCTCGCAGTTCCCGTCTTTGCGGGATTGATCGTCCTGCCTCTACGGCCACCGCGCAGACTGAGGGAAGTCGTTGACCGGTATCCATCATTTGCGGCTGCGCTTGCCGCTTGTGGAATGGGAGGTGTAGCGGCGTCACTGTTGAATGATTCCGGTATAGTTGCCGGAATAGCAATAACCTGCCTGCCGATGATAGGGCTGATTCACCTCTCTTTGGAGGCGACGCGTGAGAATCCTGGGCATTGATCTGGGGAAAAAGCGCATCGGGCTCGCTTTAAGCGATGCCCTGGGAATACTCGCCTCTCCATTTGAGGTATTTGAATATGACTCAAGTGCATATGCCTTGAACCGCATTACTGCGGCAGCAAAAGACAATGGCGTGGAGAAGATGGTCATCGGACTGCCTCTTAATATGAACGGAACCCGCGGGCCCGAAGCGGAAGGAGTGCAGGCTTTTGCCGAAGTTCTGGAAGAAACCAGCGGCATCCCCGTGGTCTGCTGGGATGAGAGATTGACCACCACCCAGGCGCAGAAAGCCCTCCTGGAAGGAGATGTCAGCCGGGAAAATCGCAGGGTACGCGCGGATATGGTGGCTGCAGCACTTCTCTTACAAGCATATCTCGACACTTATCGCAATAGGGAGGGCTCCTCTTAGTGAAGAAATTAATCGTTCTCATCGTAATAATCGGCAGCCTCGCACTTGCCGGGTGGCTGTGGTTGAATCTCCACCGTCCCAAGAGCAGCCAAGCGCGATGGCAGATGCTGACCGTTCCTTCCGGAATGCCTATGTTGGGGCTGGCGGATTCTCTCCAGGAAGCCGGGCTTGTTTCTCCATTTGGCCAGAAATCCTTCATAACCGCGGCTGTTCTCACCGGTAAAGGCCGAAGACTCCAGCCAGGCCGTTATCGCCTCAGCCCATCACAGACACCGTGGCAAATCCTTACTTTTCTCGAAGAGGGCAGAGTACACACCATCCGAGTGACAATCCCCGAAGGGCTCACTTCAAAACAGATTGATGTCTTGCTTCACGAAAACGGGATCAGCAGAGCCGGTGAATTCCTCGCCCTGACCACGGTAAACGCCAGGAGTTTCTCAACACCTTTTCCAAAAGGAGACGATTCTCTTGAAGGTTATCTTTTTCCAGACACCTACGACATTGACGGCCGCCAGGGAACGCAAGAAGTAATCTGCAAGATGCTAAACCGTTTCGAAGAGGTAGTGTGGGATGGATTGCTTAATAATCAGTCAAGCATCACTTTCCCGAGCAATCCCAGTGAAACGGTACTCAACCTCCACGAGATTATCACTCTCGCCTCTCTCGTTGAAGCGGAAGCGAGACTTGCGGAGGAACGGCCGCTTATCGGCGGTGTGCTTCTCAATCGCCTGCACAAAGGCATGAGACTGGAGTGCGACGCCACGGTGCAATACGCCCTGGACGAAAGGAAATCGCGCCTTTCCTATGCCGACCTTGAGACACCCAGTCCTTATAATACCTACCTCCATTTTGGCCTTCCGCCGGGGCCCATAAATAATCCCGGCCGGGCAAGTATTGAAGCTGTCCTGCGCCCAGGCCAAAGCCTTTTTCTGTTCTATGTCGCCAGACCGGACGGCTCGCATATCTTCTCCCGGACCTTCAAAGAGCACCGCGCGGCTATTGCCAGGCTCAACCATGCAGGGCTGCGGGAACAGTAATCATGCGCGATTCAAAGGCATCACGCATCAAGTACGCCAAAGGGATGTCGGAGGTCAAGGACAAGCCTCTGCCGCCGCTCTGGTTCGGATTGCTGAGGCTTCTGCTGACGATAGTCATAATCGCGGGTTTAATATACACCTTGCTGTTTGCTTTACACCGCAGTTCGCCGCGGGAAGTCACGGTTCCCAGGGTTGAAGGCATTGACCAGTCCGCCGCAGAGATACTATTGCGGCATGCAGACCTGCGCGTGAGGATAGCCGGGCATCGGCCAAGTGACACGATTGACAAAGGCAAGGTCATAGAGGCGACCCCCCCCTCAGGCAGGAGAGTCAAGCAAGGACGACATATAGACCTGATAATCTCCGACGGGTCTGCATGGACAAACGCGCCGGATATCAGAGAGATGTCCGAGCGCCGAGCGCGAGCTGTGCTTGAGGAAAAGGTCCTCTTCTTGGGGCAAGTCCGTCGTGTTTACCACGCGCGGCTGCCCGAAGGATTCGTTATCGCACAACTTCCAGCCCCTGGCACACGCTTGCCCGAGAACAGCCAGGTCCAGGCCGTCATCAGCAAAGGTCCTCGCCCCGCTTTCTCGCCGTCTCCCCCGAAGGAGGAGGAGAAGGAAACAGAGCCGAGGCCCCCCTGGATCGAACCCATTCCAACCGAGCTTTCAGAAGAAGAATCCGAGTGATCTTTGGGAGTTGAAACAGTCATGTCTATCGCCTCAGGGGTGAAACTCACCCAACTGGATAATGGTCTAACAGTTCTCACCAAGGAAATGCACACCGCGCCTGTGGTCACCGTATGGGCCTTGTATAAAGTGGGCTCTCGCAATGAGCGCGAAGGTATTACGGGATGCTCCCACTGGGTAGAGCACATGCTCTTCAAGGGAGGCAAGAAGTTCAAGAAAGGCGACATCTTCAAACACGTCGCAAGAGTGGGCGGGTACAACAACGGTTTCACTGATAATGATCTAACTGCATATTTCGAAACCCTGCCGGCAAGTGAGGTGGATCTCGGCCTGGAGATAGAAGCCGACAGGATGGCAAATGCTCTCTTCGATCCAAAGGAAACGGAATCTGAACGCACAGTAATCATTTCGGAGCGAGAAGGAGCGGAGAACAGTCCGGAGTTTCTCCTCTTGGAACAGATGATGGCCGCCGCGTTCCAGGTTCATCCGTACCGCTGGCAGGTAATCGGTCATAAGCGCGATCTGCGAAACATGACGAGAGATGATCTGTATCAGTATTATCAGATTTACTACGGCCCCAATAATGCCATTCTTCTCATTGTCGGTGACTTCTCCACAGACGAAATGCTGAAGAAGGCGGAAAACCTCTTCGGTTCCATTGTTTCCGGAGCAATACCTCCCCCAGTAACCGAGGTGGAGCCTCCCCAGCAAGAAGAGCGAAGGGTGTCGGTCCGCCGCCCCGGCACAACCGCCTACCTGCAGGCCGGCTTTCACGTCCCTGCTGTGGGCCATCCGGATATCCCTGCACTGATGACCCTGGATACCATTCTCAGTGGAGCCAAGACCATTTCTTTTCAAGGTGGAGCCTGGATGGGACGTTCCAGCCGGCTGTATCGCGCGCTCGTGGATGCGGGGCTCGCCTCTTCCGTGCAATCCATGCTTCCTCATTCCCATGATCCTTCGCTTTTCTTCTTTCTCGCAACAGTAAGAACCGGCGTAGACCCTCAAAGAGTAGAGCAAGCCCTATCGGCAGAATTGCACAAAATATGCAGCGAACCCCCTTCTTCCTCAGAAATGAAGAAGGCGCTTCGACAGACCAAGGCCCAGCTTGCCTACAGTGCAGACGGCGTTTCCGCTCAGGCTTTCGTTCTTGGTGGATTTGCCAGTGTCGCTTCCCATGATTACCTGGATAGACTTGTTGAGGATCTTCCCAAGGTTCGACCTGAGGACGTACAGCGAGTTGCGGCAACCTATCTGAAGCCCAATAACTGCACAGTGGGACAATTCATTCCCACAGAAGGAACGACTACAGGCAACTCCGGCGCGGGGCCGCCCCGACGCGCATTTCATTTCACCCCCATAACACACGACAGCGGCGGCAACACCGGCCGTACAATGGACATTCAACGTTTCCCGCTCTCCGGAGGCGGGGTTTTGCTGGTTTGCCCCAATCACAATACCCCCACGGCCGTAATTCGCGCCTCTCTTGCCGCGGGAGGCGTTCGGGAGACCGATGAACAGGCGGGCCTGGCCAGCCTCACATCTCGCTTGGTGATGCGAGGTACAGCCCGACATTCCCATCAGGAGATCGCTGAATCGGTGGAATCAATCGGGGCAAGCCTGTCCTTCGCCTCTGCTTTGGAGGAGGCCCATGCCGGCGCGAAATGCATGGCCCGCGATATTTCCAGGCTTCTGGAGGTGCTGGCTGAATGTTGGCGGGAGCCCTCCTTTCCCTCCGAAGAGGTCGAGAAGGTCCGTTCGGAAACGCTTACCGGGATTCAGCAGGAAAGGGACGATACCCGAACGGTTGCCGAACAAACTTTCCGCAGGCTCTTATATCCGGCCAATCACCCTTATGGGCGCAACAGATTGGGAGAAGAAGACACTGTACGCGCAATTAATCGCCAATCAATAGCGGAATTTCACCACACCAATTTCAGCCCCGCGGATTTGATTCTCGTGGCAGTGGGAGACATCGAACCACAGGCTGTATTGGAGGCGACGGAAAAGGTTTTTGCCGGCTGGAAGAAGGATGAATCTAGAGAGCCCAACATACCTGCACTTGCCGTATCCAATGAACTGCGTCGGCGAAATGTCTCCATGATGCATAAATCTCAGGCGGATATTGCACTGGGCTTTCCTGCACTGACGAGAAGCAACCCCGCCTACTATGCCGCTGACCTGGCTTGTCTGATCGTGGGCCGGCTGGGGCTTATGGGTAGGCTTGGCAAGAACATCCGGGATGAGCAGGGCCTGGCCTATTATGTCTTCTCCCGCCTTCACGCCTGGAAATATGGCGGGCACTGGCTCGTTCAGGCGGGAGTCAATCCGGCGAACCTGAAACGTGCCCGAGAGAGCATTTGGGAGGAAATCAAGAAACTGGCGAAGGAGCCGGTTTCCACGGATGAGTTAGCCGAAGCCAAGAGCAGCCAAATCGGCTCACTCGCTCTTCGGCTGGAGACAAATGACGGGATCGCCGCAGTGCTCCATCAGATAGAGTACCATGGCTTGGGCCTTGACTATCCGAAGCGATTTCCGGGGATTATTCGTTCTCTGGATCGAGAACAACTGCTTGAAGCAGCAAATCGCTATCTCATACCGGAGGCGGCGGTAGAGGTGACCGCGGGTCCCTGTGACGCGTGACGTCCTTTTTTCAACTCGTTCCCGTCAATGGGACAAGGGCCCTTCGGCAGAATGAAATCCCCATTCGTCCATACTCCACAATCGAACTTGACGCCCTCCCGCGCAAGTTCAACAGGACATTGATCGTAAATACGGTGGAAACCCTCGAAGGTCTGACAGCCATCCGTAGTACGTCCGCAATTGGGACACTGGAATTTCGGTGAGATGAGAGTACCCCGCTGAAACCTGTACCCCTGGAAATCGACCGCAGAACGGCATTTCATACAGGTCATACCATCAAGTTTGCTGAAGTTGATTTGCAGGAACTGTGGGCCCCGCCGAACTCCCTTCAATTCGTCGCGATAGTCCAGTGGAAGCACAACCAGTTTGGGGAGCGCGATTCCGGCCCGTTCCAGGGCGGAATATGAGGTCGGCACCAGACTGATGATTCGAGGCCCCAAAGCGGAACGCAGCATGGACTCTCGCGGGTGCGGAAGTACTCCGGAGATCATCAACAAGAGCGCGGAGAGCAATAGCCCGAAAAGAAGCCCAGAGATCCCTCCGCCAATGCGATCGGGCCACTTCCCCAACTCCAAGTCCCTCACCAGCAATGACCCGAGATAGACCACACCAACGGCAACCCCGACCGAAACGAGCATGAACCCCAGCAGGCCGGAGAGAAATTCGGGAAAGCCAATCGCCTTGAGGATTACCGCAGCAACCCGCCAAATCAGGGAACCTATCGTAAGCGCCAACAGTATCGAAAACAAATCGATGGCGCCAATGAGTACGCCTCTCGCGGCCCCGTGGTATACACTCAGCCCCACGACCAAGACTATTACGACGTCAACTTCGTTCATTCACGCGCGATGCCGGCGCTATGCCCTGTATTCTCAGGCGACGAAAAACCCCGCAGTGCCGTGTGCCTCGCAGTTTGTGAACCTGCATTAGCAGGTGGGCGCCGCTCATGGACTCCGCGTGCTTCCCGATTATTTCAGGGATCCCACTTGGGGCCCAGACTCAGGCTCCCTAGGTTCGGGTGTTGGCTCCAAACTTTTGAGAACAACCACGCACACCGCAGGGTTATTGCGGTTTCACCATTTATAGTAGTATTCTACCATAAGCGTTCTTGAATCACAATGGGGCTGTTGCTCTTTCCTGCAGTTTTGGCTCCGTTATGATCACGCCTATTTGACGCTGCAAGGCACTGACGTTATAGTTCGACAGCATTGGAAATTCTGAACATGAAGAGCGTATTGATAACCGGAGGCGCGGGTTTCCTGGGGTCGCATCTTTGTGACCTGATGCTCACACGAGGTTTGCGTGTCATCTGCCTGGACAATCTTATTACGGGCAGTATGGACAACATCTCTCATCATGCCGGGAATGACCGCTTCAAATTCACCAAACATGACGTCACGCAGCATATCCATCTCCCTGATGAAGTTGATCATGTGCTTCACTTTGCCAGTCCTGCGAGTCCCGTAGATTACCTCCAGCATCCCATCCATACCCTGAAGGTGGGAGCTCTGGGCACTCATAATGCATTGGGATTAGCCAAGTCTCAAGGCGCCGGTTTTCTGCTTGCTTCCACCTCCGAAGTGTATGGCGACCCCCTGGTACACCCCCAGAAGGAAGAATACTACGGGAACGTGAATCCCATCGGCTCCCGCGGCGTATATGATGAAGCGAAACGCTTTGCCGAGGCCATCACTATGGCTTATCATAATGTTCACGGATTGGATACGAAGATCGCACGTATCTTCAATACTTACGGCCCGCGAATGCGGCGCAATGACGGCCGCGCCATACCCGCTTTTGTTGACAGCGCGCTCAAAGGCGAGCCACTTGTTTGCTACGGGGATGGCAGCCAGACGCGCTCCTTCTGCTATGTCTCCGATCTGGTGGAGGGGATTTTTCTCCTCCTCCACTCCGATATTCATACCCCCGTTAACATCGGGAATCCAACAGAAATGACCATCCTCGAACTCGGCAAAGCTATAAGAGATATGACGAAATCGAGCAGCGAGATAGTTTTTCGACCCGCGCCCACCGAGGATGACCCCAAGGTTCGCCGGCCGGATATCAGCCTCGCCCGTGAGGCTCTCGGCTGGGAACCTAAAGTCGGGCTGCGGGAGGGTTTGGAGAAGACTATTGAGTGGTTCAGCAACACACAGGAGCAGCACAAATGAGCGATCCCTATGTAAAGACCTATCTGGAACAGGTCCGCCAGCTACTAGAGAAGGCGAAGTCTGAAGAGGTGGAGGCATTTGCCGAATTGGTATGGCAAACTCGAAAGAAGGGTCGTTTCGTCTTTGCCTGTGGAAACGGCGGCTCCGCCGCCACCGCTTCTCATTTTATCGAGGACCTGGCAAAGGGAATTGCCTTCCCGCCGGGAGAGCCGCGTTTCCGCGCCCTTGCCCTGACCGACAGCGTCCCTCTACTGACGGCCTATGCGAATGATCTTTCATATGAGGATGTATTCGCGCAACAGTTGGAGAATTTCGTGTCTCCCGGAGATGTGCTCATCGCCTTCAGCGGATCCGGGAATTCCGAAAATGTACTGCGCGCGCTGGAGAAGGCCAACGCCGCCGGCGCCACCACCTTGGCCTTCGCAGGCATGGGCGGAGGAAAGATGAAGGCCATTGCCCAGAGATGTATCATAGTTCCTTCTGACAATATGCAGCAGATTGAAGACTGCCATCTCGTCCTCGCGCACGCCCTTTATTCACTCCTGCGAGAGAAAGGTGAGGGCAAGATCGGCGCCTGATGCCCGTTCCATTTCTGCACTGCCGCATAACTGCGATTCGAACCCAATGATTGACTTGCACTGCCATATCTTGCCGGATTTCGCCGCTGATATCGCCCACAGCCTCGGCGAAGATACAGATGGACAGGCCGCTTTGGAGGCGGCGGTCAAGGCGTGCCGATTGGCCTCCCAGCAAGGGCTTACGCGTCTGGTCGCTACCCCCCATATCTATCCCGACAATCTCGAAGACATCCCCCGGATAAGAGAGTCCGTATCCAGGCTTCAGGAACGGCTGCGGGAGGAGTCGGTTAAGATACAAATCTTCCCCGGCGCGGAGGTGGCGTTCTCTGAAGATCTGCCGGAGGGGCTGGCAAAGACCGCAGGCCTCTCCATCGCGAACAGCAAATACCTACTGGTCGAACCTCCCCTGTTCTGTCTGCCATTGGCGGCAAGCAACACTTTCAGCGCTCTAGTCAGACAAGGGATCCGCCCCATCCTGGCCCACCCGGAGCGCGTCATGGAACTCCAGGATGCATCCGCTCGTATCGAGGAATTGGTGGAAGCAGGCGCTTTAGTACAGATTACCGCGGCTCACTTGGTCGGCTGGGGTGGTCGAAGACTCCGGCGCTGCTGTGAGCGGATGCTGAAGGCGGGCTTGGTTCATTTTGTCGCCTCAGACATGCATTTCGGAGACAAGAGACTGCTGGCAATGGTCCCCGCGTGGCAGAGGCTCGTCCGACTGGGGGGAGAAGAAACCGCCACACGCCTCATGAATGACAATCCACTCGCCGTATTGGAGGGTAAGATGGTTCAGGCGGCGAGGCCATCCAAGTAAGAGCGGCGTCTCTTCGCCTTACTTGTACAGCTCAGTCCCGCAAGCCGCGCCCTTATGCAGACTTCGCTTTCCCATGACCGGTGGTCCCAAGGCTCTGCGGCAGGAGACCCATTGTGCTCAGAATCAACCAGCACGCTCCAACGGTGATAAAGACGTCTCCGAGGCTAAACACGCATGGACGGGGATAAGGACGCGGCAAGGCAAGAATATCTGCCAAGAAGGGCAGCCGCGTCTCGGGTGTCAGAGGCTTGGCGCGGGGGAACCTCCCCAATTCAACTGCTACAGCGAGATCACTTCTACCGGTCTTTCGCACAAGCGACAAATCCGCAGGCATGTGCCCCAAATTCACAGTTACCACCAGGAAATTCATGGCAATTCCCAGGACAGCCACCCTCATGCCGAATAGATGCCAGTTGCGGAAAGCCGCATAAACCAGAATCAAATAGGAGAGGATGAAGGCCGCCGGAAAGATCATCTTCACAAGGACAATGCCCATCATGGCCAAGGGCGTGAGAATCAGTTGAATACCAAAGGCAACGACGAAGAGGTAGGGCAAACGCAAATCAATCTTGCCGAGAGAAGCAGGGAAAGCGCCTTTCCGAAGGCGAAAGAGGAGAAGCCATACTGAGCCAACTAGTGCTGTGGTGACGGCTGCGTCAAAAAGCATTGCATCGGTCTGGCTTGTTTACAGTCTTTTTAATTCTCCGGAGAGGGCCGAGCGGTAAAGCCCCCCTGGTGTTTCCTCATGCGGCCTTTATGGCCACATTACACGGGCACCACCGGCGAGAACCAGGGAGAGAATCGCCAGCAGCGCGGCGGTCAATTTGCCCACGGAACACCTCCTGGAGTAAAGTACTCGGTCTGGCTTCGCTACTCAAACCGGCAATCCGCTCCGCTCCAGTGTGGGTCCCGCTCAATCTTTACGTCGGTCTCGGCCCCTTCCTCCGGAGAAACTTATTATTCCCGCGTCATCCCAGCAAGCGCGCCATCTTGCGGTTAAGCGCATTCAAGGTTGCATAGGCCACTGCTTGCCAGGCGCTGTCCTTTATCAGTGCAGACCCCACCAGATTCTCGTCCCCCTGGGGCCCTGCCAGCCGTATTGCCACTGTCACAATCTCCCCCACTCTCGGAGCAACTGTACGCAGCACTGCTCTTACTTCCGAACCCCGCACCGCTCCTTCTCCCGAGCACTGAACGTACTCGTTTACCGCGGCCGCGGTGGCCTGGGCAACCGCTTCTAGTTGCGCCTCACTGCGTTCGCTGCGAGAAGTCCCGCTGAAGATATCTTCACCTGCTCCCAGGCTCACCTTTATTTCCGTGTCGGCGCGGTTCATAGAAAGATCAACCCTCAGAAACTTCAGCCGACTCTCACCTGCCAGCAGGCCGGGTTCCCGCAACTGAGCGATGCTGATCTTGCGGTGATCCACCCGCAGACCCAATTCAGAGAGAAGAAGAGACTCAATATCCCGACTCACCTGTTTGGGGTGGCGGGAATCATCTGTTACGACGTGAATCTCCTCTATTTCTCCTTTCTCGTTTCCCCGTACCCGCGCCGATACCACGCTCCGCAGGCGTCGGATCGTTCCTTCAATCTCGGCAACCGTTGTACTGTGTTCTTGTTCAGTATTCATCTCCACACGAAACCTCATATTGGCAGTGTTATATTATCGGCTCAGTCTCCGCCGTTCAGTCTAATCCGTCGTAATAAGCCTCCACCGTCTCGCAGTCCACACTGGCGTCCATCTGCCTACCCGAACGCTCATAAACCTGACGGCGCATTCGCATGTCATGCAGTAAGACGGCACGCGCATGCACAGCCACTTCTCCCGCCACCTCCTGGGGGACTACTATGACGCCGTCATCATCACAGCCGATGATATCCCCCGCTCGCACCTGCACACCGCCACATCCTATGGCACTCCCCGCCTCCACCTCCTGAAGCCGCCCGGGCATAATAGTCCGCCCCCGCGCCCGGGCGCAGATAGGGATTCTCTCCAATACGATCTCGGCCGAGTCTCTCACACAGCCGTCGGTGACTATTCCAACCGCTCCATCGGCAACCGCGCACAGAGTATTGAATGAACCCCAGTACCCTACCTCGGGAGAGCCTCCGGTATCGGTAACGATAACATGCCCCTGCTTAATCATACCACTGAAATTGAGCGCCGGCACCTCTTTAAACCAGATAGAGTGGGCATCCACGATCTCCTGCGTGGACTTCAGCCGCCACATTGGGCGATTTGCGGGAATGCACCGCATCGTAAAGGCCACCCCCCAAAACTTCATGCCTGCCCATAAGGGGCGTATCTCCGGTGACATCAGACCCAGATTGAAGTATCCAATCCCATCCAGCGCGTCAGAAACATCTGCTACACGCAAATACTTGTAGAGTCTGGGCAGCGCAAACGCATCTTTGCTATCTGTGGAATCCATGGTGTTAATAGACCAGAATCGTTGTGCCGATCGAGCCATTATTTCTTATTGGCCCGCCATGCCAACCGGCTTGTGCCTCCTTGCACCGCAGCTCTTGAGCGGTGTCCGCTTCCTGCACTGATCTAATGCTGATTAGAGGAAAATACGAGTTTACTTCAACCGAGGCTACGTAACTTATATGCTAGCATCCCCTTCTTGCCCTGTCAAGCGTTGGCGAGTCATTCTGATGCCCAATCCTGCCAAGGCCCGCAATGCCTCCACGACAATTCTTCCGCTCTATCCTACGGTCGTATCCTCCGCATGGCCTATCTGGTTTGAGGTACCTCACCCCCATCCTTTACCTTGGGTAATCCGGTGAAAGCGATGAACCGCTCGATGACGGCTTTCTGCCTCTCCTCCTCCAACCAGCGCTTTCCGATACCAAAAGGCCCGAAGACTCGCTGCCTGAAGATGTCCCGCCGAATCTCCTCCTTCACCTCACTGAAACCGCGGAGGCGTTCTCGCTGGACCTCCTCCACCTTCACTACCCAATACTCAATGGCCGGGCTGTCGGGATCCTGCGCCACCTGCGGTACTTTCAAAGGACCGGACAGATCGCCCACACGAGTATTCTCTATGGCCGCTCGCATTGAGCCTGGCAAACCTGCAAGTGGCACCCGAAAAGCAGATTGGCTAGCCTGAACCAGTCTCGGTCCCAACTCATTTGCCACAGCAGGGAAATCGCTTCCCGCTCTCAGCAGTTCCAATGCCTTTTGCGCTATCTCCTCGGTGCGCGCTGAAAGCCTCCATATCATTGCACTTGCAGGGACAGTGAAGGAAGCCTTGTTTCTGTTGTAGTATGCTTCCACCTCGGCGTCAGTTACATTCGCTTCCTGCGCAAAGACCTTCTCCAGCAGTAGTGCGATGCGGGCCTCGTCGCGTACGCGCTTTTCCGTGTACTCATGCTGCAAGAGCCAGCTTTGAAAGGAAGCCTCGCTCTGGATCCCCAGAGCCTTCTTGCGCGTGTCAACTGCTTCCGTTACCTCCTTTTCACTGATGGTCACCCCGCGCTTCTTCGCCTCCGCTTCGAGAAGGACCTCAGCGATAAGGTTCTCCAATACATATATGCCGTGATAGGACAGCAAGCGCTCGGTTAAGCGACTCCTGCTGATAGGCTCACCGTTTACCGTTGCCACCGGATCCGAGATAACTGATGTCGAGCCCGCCCAGCAAGCCGCAGAGAGAAGGACCACTCCCCCGATCAGCACCGACAAAATGAACCATACAGGTCTAATCCCCATTGTCTCTTACTCCTTTATCCTCATTACCCAGCATCTTGGCCCATCTGCCCGTGGCCAGCAGCAGGCCGACGATCGTCTTGGCATCCTGAATTTCGCCCCGTTCTATCATCCTCAATGCCTCAGACACCGACACTTCCACTCGCTCCAACCGTTCATCTTCATCCTTCGGTGCCCATGCCGGCTGAAGATCTCCAGCCAGAAACAGATGAATCACTTCACTGCTATATCCCGGCGCTAGATAGATGGAACAGAGCCTATCAAGCCGGCCCGGCCGCATCCCTATCTCCTCAGACAACTCGCGCTCTACGCACTCCTCCGGTGCCTCGCCTTCTTCCAACACTCCCGCTGGAATCTCCAGCAGGGCCTTACCTGTGGGGAGCCTGAATTGACGCACCATCACTACATCTCCTGATTCTAGCAACGGAACAACTGCAATCGCTCCCGGATGATATACCACTTCTCGCTGCGCGCGCTCTCCATCAGGGAGGGCGACCTCCTCTACTCTCACTCGCAAGAGCCGGCCGCTGAAGACCTCGTTTGAGGCAATGATTCGCTCGCAAAGCTCCTTCATGCCGAATTCCCTCTCAGGCCATATCTCTTCGCAGCCGCTGCACCGGCTGCGGCTGCGGCAAGAAAGAACTCTCTATCCTCATCTACGCTTCGGCCCATACTCGACACTTTTATGTCAAGGCGTCGAAGTTCCTCTAGACCTGTCTCCCCCTCCTCTATGACTACCTCATGGCGGCCGGAAATACCACTCTCAGTTAGTTGTTCCCGCAGAGGCAGAAGTTTCTTCTCCTCCAATCTGGGAAGCACCACTATCGCCCGGCAAAGTGCTACCCGCCCCAGAGAAACCAGAAACTGCTGACTCACTCCGCGATGGCGAGGCCTTGGATCTGCAAAGGACATCCTCACCGCAGCCAGAGCAACGCCGCCCAGCGCCCCAACGGCATTCACACCTTCCCCTTGATAGATAGCTCCAAACCCGAAGAGCGTTTCTGTCCCTATGTTTCCCGGCCCTTGGCATAGGACCGCAACATCCGCCTGCGCCGCCGCTTTTGCCGCCAAGAGTGCAGAATAGACATTCACAGCCTCCAAGTCTCCTCCAAAGGCCTGTCCGGCGGTGATGGTAATATCAACCAGTCCCTTCTTCTGAAGCTCTTCCGCCAGCCGGCTAAAGGCAAATGGGAGTGAAGCCGTATCACTCATGATGTAGGCTATTCTCGCTTTGCCGGCCGTGTGGGCCTTTATGGCTGCGCAAATCGGTGCCAGTTGGCTGTGTAACCCTGCCGCCACGACCGGCATTCCATCGAGGCTTTGCGCCCGCTCAAGGGTCTCATGGTATGGGCTGTCCGGCTCCTCGACGGCGAGACAGCGAACCTGCAATGGAGTGTAGCGGAGTTTCATCGTATGGCCCGTTGGGATCTCCCCGCCGGGCTCCACTGCGCTTTGGCTGAGATTGGCGATTACGAAATGATACCCACCCGTCCCAAGGCCGAGTCCAATCGCAGTGGTGTTGAGAAGAACGAAATCACCCTGGGTCACCTGCTGCGGGCACAGTGCGGGATAATGGATAGCCTTTTCCGGACTTTTACCGCCAAGGAACTCTACGAGCAGCTCCGTCGCGCCTGCGCGCCTGTCAACTATCTTTACCACCTTGGCGACTTGTCCAAGAAGACCTGCATCAACCCGGCCCCCGTTTTCCGCCACTCTTCGCCTCCTCGGCACTTACGGCACAAAAGGTATCACACAGGGTTCCCGCCTGGCAAGCGAGACAGAGAAACTACAGTAGCCGCCAAGCCGCCTCAGTTCCTCTGTAATGCTTCTTGATACTCCTCAAACCAAGCATAGAATTCCTGGTTGGGTACCTGTTCGAAAGCGAGCAGCATGGGAGAATAGGGTCGCTCTTGCAGATAGGCGAGATGGCTTTCGAGTGCGGTCTGGTCACAGCGGCGATCAATAGCGAGCAGTCGGCGCAGAGAGGAATCCGGCACCTGTTCTCTTGCATCTTCCGGCACTGCACAAAGATGAGTAATGTGCAGCAGAGCCTCTCGGCTCACCCCCAAGTCAGGAACATTTGCCTCAATCCAGCGAGCCAGTTCGTCGTCTTGGTCGGAGTAGTTGGGCAAAGGTACGTATTTTTCAAAGGTGTCAATGGCATCGGCGATGAAGGCGCCGAGTGCCGCGCTGGGACCGAACAGCTTGCCTACCGCAAGCATGGCAGCATCATCCGATGTGCCTCCGCCAAAGCGATGACGGATGTAGAGAAATCGCAGACGACGGGGATCATTCTCCTTGTACTCGGCGATTACCCCTCGGCTTCGCAATTCCTCGATTCGGTCTTCCCATTCCCCGTGAGCGAGTTTCTCGGCATCCAGCCCCATGTCCTCCATCTTCGCAACATCCACCAGGGCCGTTTCTCCTCCCCCTATGCGAATGCCATACCGTTCTTCAGCCTCGAGACGCACCTTGGAGTCGTCTCTAAGCCCACCCAGGTAGATACCTTTGAGCACATCGGCCGGGACTACTTCAATCTGTCGAAATAGGCCGATATCGAAGAGACAATCACCATCAGGTGTGACAAGCAGATTGCCTGTTTTACCGCGCGCAGCGAGTTGCACCCATTCCACGACTTCATCAATGACTGCCTGGCGCTGGCCGGCGACCGCCACCGGGTCTCTTCCCAACCCCTGTACGGTGTCCTGCATACTCGTATTCACAAACCGGCGTCCGGCGAAGGCGCCATGACCCTCGTGAGCGTGTCCTTCAACAGACTGCATGAGGATGAGTTCCTCAATCAGCTGGCTGGTGCGCAACCGTGTGTTGTCTGTTAATCGTTGAAAATCTTCCCGAATTATGTCGGCCGGGGGCACACCTGATCGAATTGTTCGAAAAGAGCGTCTGTGCAGGCGGCTCCTGGATTTGGAGCGATGTTTCATGTGATTTCTCCATACCGAGCAAAGATTCCGAGCTCGCAATAGTAGCCAGTTCCGGGCCGGGAAGGAATCTGGTTCCTGCAACTCGAAAGAAGTATTTCGCCATTTGGATTTGCTATCTCAGGCCATGTGCCGGAACGGAGGGATATGCCGATGGGAAAGTGGCTCAGCATCCTGGTAGGATTGATACTCGCAGCCTTGGGCTTGGCCGGTATCATCGGTTGGTGGTCAGAAGGCGTGTGGAGCTTCATCAGGTCAGGGGTTGTGCTGGCAGCCTTCTTCGTAGGCATAGGAGCGATAGTCTTCGGCATAGGTGAACTGCGTGCTCCGGCGGAGACCCCTCCAGTCACTCCTCCGGAGCCCCCTGCGGATTGCTGAAAGCTTCAGGCAAATGCCCGAGCAGACCGAGCAGCGGAGGGTCTCATCGGGGGCGACTTACTTGGCGGCTTTCGCCAAGCCCGCCTTTGCCGTCTCAATGAGGCTCCGGAAGCCCTCCTGGTCCTGGATCGCCATTTCGGCAAGGAGTTTCCGGTTAATCTCGATTCCGTTGTTCCTCAAGGCTGCCGCGAAGCGGCTGTAGGTCATGCCTTCAGCACGAACCGCGGCATTGATGCGGGCTATCCACAGTCGCCTCGCTTCTCGCTTGCGTGTTCTCCGATCGCGATAGGAATATCGCAGGGCTCGGATGAGGGTGTCTTTGGCGGGCCGAAAGAGCCGATGTCGCGCGCCCCAATACCCCTGCGCCGCCCTTAATACACGACGATGTCGCTTGCGGGCGACCACTCCTCTTGTTACTCTAGGCATTGCTCTTATCCCTTTCGGCTTCGCTCGAGGCGGTGTTTCACCTTACTTCACTTCCCCAAATAAGGCAAAGCACGTCGTACGCTCTTTTGATCCTTCTTTGATATTTTCCCGGGCACAGACAGCCGACGCTTCGAACTCTCGCTCTTCCCCGCCTTCATGTGGCTGGTGCGGGCATGACGAGTCAGCATCTTCCCTCGTCCGGTTACCGAGATTCGCTTTGTGACTGATTTTCTAGTCTTCATCTTTGGCATTGTTTCACCCAAAAAAGGCGCCTCACAATGGGAGGCGCCGCCAGAGCGCAAGAATACACCGGATCCGGTGTATTCACTGGCCGCCTGGCGTTTTCGCACTGGCACCTTTGGGCACCAGCACCATACTCATCATTCTCCCCTCTGTACGCGGATGGCTCTCCACAACCCCCACATCCGAAGCTTGTTCAGCGAGGTTGAGCAGCACCTGCCGACCGATGTCCGGATGACTCATCTCCCGGCTTCGGAAGATCATGTTCAATCGAACCTTATTCCCCTCCTCCAGGAAAGCGCGCAGTTTCTTAAGTTTCACAGCGACATCATGCTCATGGATATTCGGCCGCAGACGCAGAAGTTTAACCTCGGCACCGCGCTGCTTTCGCCGCTGATCCCGGTCTCGCTTGGATTGCGCGTACTTGTATTTGCCGTAATCCATGACGCGGCACACAGGCGGAGAAGCATTCGGGGCCACTTCGATCAAATCCAGTTCCTTGCTCTGCGCGAGGGCAAGGGCCTCTTTGGTGGTCATGACCCCCACCTGCGCGCCGTTCTCATCTATCACGCGCACCTGCGGGGCACGAATGCGCTCGTTTATGCGATACGATTTCTCGATGGCTTCACCTCAAATAAGGGAGTACGCTTTCTTCTGATGGGTGAGTATAGCAAACCGGAGGGTCTCTGTCAACGATTCCGCACTCCCCGCATGTGCGCGAAATTCCACACTTACACTCACCGCGAGCATGCCAAGCCGGGCAAATCCGCGTGCATAGTATGAGAATAGAGAAGCGCCTCCTCTTGCTGCCATCCGAAAAGCACGGTAGAATATCTATTAGTATAGTAGAGACTACCCTTCGAGGAGAGACTGGACATATGGAAGTATCACTCTCGCTTGTCGCCATCATCCTGGCGGCCGGCAAGAGCACGCGAATGGATATGCTGCCAAAGGCAGCCCTGCCTTTGGCGGGAAGCCCCATGGGTAGTAGAGTGCTGGAGGCTGTCAAGACCGTTGAGCCTCAGGAGATAATTGTTGTGGTCGGTCACCAGGCCGATAAAGTGAAGGAGGGCTTCGGAGGTGAATGTACGTTTGTCCTCCAACAGCCGCAGTTGGGCACGGCCCATGCTCTGCTCACCTGTGAGAAGGTCTTGGAAGGCTTTCTCGGCGATCTTCTGGTAGTGAATGCTGACCATCCACTGATTTCTTCTGATGATTTGCACCGGCTGATTGCCTGTCATCGGCAGACCCAAGCGTCTGCCAGTTTACTTACCTGGCGGAGAAACTCTGATTCCTCCCATGGTCGTATTCTGCGGACTGAGGCCGGTAGAGTCTCGAAGATCGTGGAAGTGCGAGACGCAACACCGGAACAACTCGCTCTTTCAGAGATCAACCTAAGCATGTACTGCTTTGCCGCCCCACTCATTTTCGATATTCTCCGTCACATTCGGGCTGACAACGCCCAGCGGGAATATTACCTCACCGATGCGATAGAACTGCTTGCCCGCAAAGGGAAGAATGTGGAGGCTGTAGAAGCGCAACATCCAGAAACGGCATTCGGTGTCAATACACCGGAAGAATTAAGCCGCGCTGAGGCATTCCTGTTGCGGGAGCAACCGTTGGCATAACTGGCGACAACAGCGGCAGACTCTGATAAAGGGAGTTATCATGAAGCCAGGGAAGTACTCACCACACGGCCGCCAACAAAGGCGCCAACCAGGCCGCCAAGAGAAGGACGAGGGCCCTACAAAGATGGAGAAGATCTTGGGGAATCTCGTCTGGTTGTCTGCTTTGCTCTGCGCGAGCGGGATTTCCTATGTCTGCTGGCTGCTCCTCAGCGGAAAGCTCTCCCCCTCATATTATTCCGATCCTCAGGCCCTTCAACTTCTGGAGAAATCCCTCTCCTCCGCATTGCTGCTATTCGGCTTCGGTACTTGGGCCCTGGCGATCATGGTAATAGCCCGCTGGCCCACATCAGAGGTGCCCGGCTGGGTGTTACTGGCCGCGGGCACAGCGCTCTATGTAGCCATGGCCCCCATGCTGCAGAGGATGTCGCCTGACATTGATTTCTTCGGTTTGAATTCTCCCGCCCGCGGTCTTTTCTCCGTCTTGCGGGCCCATGCCGCAGGCTTACTCTTTGTCGGAGGGCTGCGAGTGGCAGTGGGTATGGTACTGCGCCGCCCCTTGGCAGCGACGCAGGAGACTTCCAGAACTGCGCAACTTCCTTCTGTTGGCGGACAAGAGAGCGTACGCACAATCACCCGTCAGTGCTGGGAATTGGTAGCCTGCCAGAGAGCGCTAAGAGACACCTGTCGCCGCTTCAAGCAGCGAGTCTCCTGTTGGCGGGTAAAGAGCGGCTGCTATTGTGATGCCAACATCGCCGCCGCCTTGATGCAGGCAACCCGGGAGCCCCAGCGGGTCGGCGACGCGCCAACACGGCGAGTTACCTCGCGCGCTAGACAGTCTGCCGCATTCCTTACCAAGCAATCCAACCTAATGCCAAATATGGCGAAAAAAGGGAACTGTATGGCATGCGCGCTCTATCAAGAGCACCAACGCTTCAAGTTTCGCCTTTTCAGTTGGATCATTTTCCCTGTATCATTGGTGATTCTCTGGTTCATCGCAGAGCCTTTGCGCCGGCTCTGGATGCAGATGGATTACACCCTGACTCGATGCTTCGGGAATGTCTCTCTCCTGCCGGGTCCAGGCTCTCCCCAGGGAGGCGCCTTGCCCGCGACCATGGATGTTTCCTGGGTATTTGTCGTGGTGGTTGGTGTCTTGATGATCAGCATACTCCTGAAGGCTGCCGAATATGCCGTGTTCAAGCGAGGGCTGTGAGTCTGATGTCCTGCCCGTCGTTTTGACTCAAGCGCACTCTACCGTTACTTCTCATGCTCGCTCCAAAGCAGGCACTCGACTTGGCGCGCGATCTTGCAAGCTCCCTTCAGGTCACCACTTGACTGTACCTGATATAATGCTGTTTTCGGATCTGAGGTGAAAAATGGCGAAAGACAAACAATCAAAGCAACGCATCATTTTTTCGGGGATGAAACCCACGGGGCGGCTGCATCTGGGCAACCTGGAGGGCGCCCTCCGGAATTGGGTCAGCCTTCAGGACGAGTGGAAGATGTACTGCGGGATAGTTGACCTCCATGCCCTCACTACAGCATATGAATCCCCGGACGAACTGCGGGGCGATATCTTTGATATGGCTGTCAATTGGATGGCGGCGGGCCTTGACCCAGAGAGGACCACCTTCATCATCCAGTCTAAAGTGCCGGCCCATGCAGAACTCCATCTCCTCCTCTCCATGCTCACCCCTATCTCCTGGCTGGAGCGGGTTCCCACCTATAAGGAGGTAAGAGAGGAACTCCATATCACCTCTCCTTCCTATGGATTTCTTGGCTATCCCGTACTGCAGGCCGCGGACATCCTCATTTATCTGGCCAACGCGGTGCCAGTCGGCAAGGACCAGGCACCTCATATTGAATTGACGCGGGAAATCGCCCGCCGTTTCAATCACCTCTATGGCGACCTCTTTCCCGAGCCGGACACCTTGTTGAACGAAGTCCCCGTACTACCCGGCATTGACGGCCGCAAGATGAGCAAATCCTATGGCAATACCATCTACATGTCAGATGAGCCTGAAGAGATCCGGCAAAAAGTGTCGCAAATGTTCACCGACCCCCAGAAGATTCGCCGCGGCGATCCCGGCCGGCCGGACACTTGCCCGGTATTTGCCTATCAAGCGGTATATGGCCCGCAGGATATGGAATGGGCGCGGACCGGCTGTGAGTCAGGGGATTTGGGCTGTGTTGAACACAAGCGCAAACTGGCCGACCAGATGGTGGAGGCGATGGAGCCCATTCGGCAAAAACGGGCGGAACTTCTCCGCCGCCCGGAACAGGTCTGGGAGATACTGGAGTCCGGCTCCAAGAAGGCTATTGAAGTCACCTCGCAAACTCTTGCACTCGTCAGAAAAGCGATGAGTTTGTGAGGTGAACGAACCACAGCGCCTATACTGTCTGACCGAAATGTGGCATTAGATTGAGGGGGATGTCGAACCAACTGAAGCAGATATTACAGCCATGACCGTAGTCGTTTCTCAGCCGACATACGAGATTCCGGAAGGTCGCGTCTTCTTGGGCCATCCGGTAAAACTCCCTGTTTTCGAAGGCCCACTTGACCTTCTCCTCTATCTCATCCGCAGAGAAGAGATTGATATTTACGACATCCCCATCGCGACCATCACAGAGCAGTACCTGGGATACTTGGCGCTCATGGAGACCTACAACATCGAGGTGGCGGGGGATTTTCTCGTGATGGCGGCCACCCTGATGGAAATCAAGTCCCGCTGTCTGCTGCCGAAACCTGAGGTTACTGAAGAAACCGAGGAAGAAGAGGATCCCCGGGCGGAACTCATTGCCAGGCTTCTGGAATACCGCCGCTACAAGGAGGCCGCCACCACACTGGATGACTTGGCGACCGAAAACCGCTTTGTTCTGAGCCGCCCTCCCCTGAACGGAAACGGGAATGGCAATGGGAACGGGGCCTTCGTGCTTGCAGGGGATGTCTCCGCCTTCCGTTTGTGGGCGGCTTTCCAGGAAGTGCTTTCAAGAGCGCCGGAGACCGCGGTCGGGGAGGTTATCAAGCCCCGCTTCACAGTGACCATGAAGATTGCTCAAATCGCGGCCAAACTGCGCCGCGCCACCGAAGGGCTTTCCTTCTTCTCTCTATTCCCGGAGGGAGTCACAAAACTCGAGGTAATCGTCACTTTCCTCGCGCTGCTCGAACTCATCCGCCAGCGGCGTGTCCGCATAACCCAACCAGAGACATTCGGCGATATCCTACTCCTCGCAAGAAATCCTGCATGATCTGCTTCCTACTTCAGCGACGCGTGCTCAAGAATGGTTTCAGATTGGATTGAGCCGACAGCGGACTGACGGCAGGACGCTTTCGGCGATGAGTTTCCTGAATGTCTGGACCGCCTCCACCCTTTCCTCCGGCAGTCCTGCCTTCTCGGCAATATCGAGTGCCGCCAGGTCAGTGGCCACCGGGCTTTGTGAGGCAAAGATGCCCATATCAGGCAAGGCTGGCTGACCTTCACTGGCGCCGATACAGTCACAATCCCCGGTGATATCCAAAGCGAACAGGAAGTGCCAGGCCTTTTCGGGAGCGAAAGTTGAAAGCACCCCGCGGCCGCACTCTGCGGTCCGCAGTATCAACTCACGCCACGCTTCTCCCCAGGCGAGAGTAATCGCATGGCCCGTACAGAAGACTATGCATTCACCACATCCCACACACTTGTCGGCATCAAATAGGATGCGGCCCCTCTTCCTGGTGAAGGCCTCGCCGGCGCAATACTGGAGACAAAGCCCGCAGTTTACACATCTGTCTCTGTGAAAGATCGGCTTACCGCTGGGCTGGTGCATGAGGAGTTTCATCTTCCTTGTGGTACATCCCATGCCCAGTCCCTTGATGGTTCCTCCCCACACGAAATCACAGTGAAATGTCAGGTGGGCGGCATTGATAATTACATCCGCGTCATAGATGGCCTGGGCAACATTAACGGTGGGAATCAACTTGTTGCCCCGAACCTTCACATCCACACCATTATTCTTTATCCCGTCCGCGATGAGAACCGGGCACCCCAGAGTCTCCGGCGTAAAGCCATTTGCCCGTGCCGTCTCCAGATGCTGAAAGAGATCGTGGCGGTGATGTCGGTACAGAGTGGTCGTATCCGTAACAAAGGGACGACCACCGGCATCCTTAACCAGGTCAACCAGTCTCCGCACGAAAGCAGGCCGCAGATAGCGTGTATTTCCGAGTTCGCCGAAGTGTACCTTGATGGCAACCACGTCTCCCTTTTCAATCGAGTCGGCGACTTTGGTGCGGCGAAAAACATCCTTTAGCCCCTGGTATATACCTCCGGCCTTGGCCTGTTCGACCGAGGCGAAATAGACCGCAACCGAGTCTTGGGAACGCTTCTTCTTGGCTGTTGGCATGACCTACCTCTCTTTCCGTTATGCGCCGGATAAGGTCCATGTTTGAATACTATGGGGAAGTGGGCCGTACAGGGATCGAACCTGTGACGCCCGGATTAAAAGTCCGGCGCTCTGCCTCTGAGCTAACGGCCCCGAACTCAAATGATAATCGGCCGGCGGGTTCCCGTCAATGCAACGGTCGAGCTTGAAATAACAAACCCGAGAGACAAGCAATCAGGTTGACGCACTATGACGCGCAGATGCAGCGGGGGTCAAGCAGAGAATATGTGGGAATGGGAGGTGAAGATCTGTTACTTCACCAGGTACTGTAAGCGTCGCCATTCATTGCCGTAAGGGTTGACGAACTATGAATTTCTCCGGTGGAATTATCATAGTTCCAATCGGCAGTCTTGGTGATGGGGTCTTTCGGCAGTGTATTATTGCCTGTTATCAGATATGGGCCGGTATAGGCGCTTCTGTCCACTGACATGCCGCGGCCGTCACTATCTGCACTGATGGAGGCCCCACTTGCGGCCATTACGTCGCTCAATGCTGGAGGCCAGGCGGCGGTATTCGCCTCGAACTGCTCGATTGAATCCCGAAGCTGCTTGAGATTGGCGCGAAGACTGGCCTCCTTGGCTTTGCGGCCCGCACCCATCAGCCTGGGAATGACAATGAGGGAGAGGATACTGATTACCATTATGACAATCAGCACCTCAATGAGGGTGAAGCCTTTTCTCCAGTATCTCCTGCGCCCCTTTGTCAACTCCGTCTCCAGATTGAGCCTGCAAAGATGTGACTACAGGTCTCGTCATTTCTCTGCCGAGATCCCAGAGCAGAAAGGCTACTACTAGTTCTATTCCACAATCATGGTGAGAATCCAAGGGTTGCAGAGCCATCAAGCGACCTCGCAGGCAAATCTGGGCAGCGTCAGGGAACCTCCACCGACGATGGCAAACATATAGGCCCGCATTTGGCTGCCGGACAGTCATTAGTATCACACAAAATTTCTGCTGATGGCGGCAGGCATCCACCTCTTGCTTGCAGAAGACATTGTCAAATCAAAAGGAGGGGACTGCAATGACACAGGAACAAGAGGAACTCATCGGCAGCATCTCCCACTTCTTCGGCAAGATCAGTGTCGGGATTATCGAACTCACCGGCACTTTGCGTGTGGGAGAGAGTGTCCATATAAAGGGCCACACCACGGATTTCGTGCAGGCCATCACCTCGATGCAGATCGAGCACGCTCAAGTCGAAGAGGCGAAGGCGGGGGATTCGGTTGGGATCAAAGTGGACCAGCCTGTTCGCGAGGGAGACACCGTCTATCGCGCAAAGTGAACATTAATTCCTGCAAAATCTCTGTAAAACCTGCACATTGATAGATCTAGGTGACATTCTCCCACGTCTCGGCCTGATAAGATTTGCAGGGCCGAGTTCTACCTGGTCTGCGATGCAGATGTTCTCGTGACCGCCAAAACGGTGTGGGAGCATCTCCTCTTTTTCTCACGCAGCAGCTGCAACGAGGCTCCTCTAGGTTCGGCTCGCCGATACCTGATAATTCTGCATACTCCCTCAAGGGAGACCCTGAATGAGTAAAGCAACTATCGGTTTCATTATCTCCAGCCTGATATATTTGGCGATTTCCACACTTCTCGGTGTATTGATGGCAATAAACTACTCCGAGTACGCGCGGTTGACAGGTACCCATGTGCATATCGGGCTGTTAGGCTTCCTGGGAATGATTGTTTATGGGGTAGGTTATCACATCCTGCCGCGCTTTCGCGGCAGACCTCTTCACAGTGAATCCCTCGCAATGGCACACCTGTGGCTAGGCAACATCACACTTATAGGCATGGCGTTCTACTTCCCATCCATGGCTTACTTCAGTCCGGATTGGAATACGGCGAAGATTCTTTTCGTCATCTTCGGCGCGGGCCACTCAATCTCCATTCTAATGTGTGTTTACAACCTGCTCTTCACCCTGCTGCCTCTGACGCCTGTGGAACTTCCACCGGCTCTGGTACAGGCAAAGGCACGAATAGAAGCTCAGAAGAAGAAGGCAGAGGAATAATCGAATCCTCGAACGGAGACAAGAATGACAACTGCGCAGATAACCAAGGACACGAAGCTGCGAGAAGTCTTGGAGCGCTGGCCGGAGACGGCAGAAGTTCTCGCTCGTTTCTTTGGAGAGGGATGCTTCACCTGTCCGGGTGCGATGATCGAAACCATTGAATTCGCCGCGACAATGCACAGCCTCCCCGTGGAGAAATTGCTGGAGGAGCTCAACGCTGCTATCAAGCAACCGGGGCAATCCGAGTGAGCATGGACTGGGATCCCGAGGCGATACAGGCCCTGGAGCAGGCGCCGCGTTTTGTTCGAGCGTTGGCGCACAGAAGAGTGGAGAAGATAGTCGCTACTGAGGGGCGCACGCGAGTTACCCTGGCGGATGTCGAGGCTGCTCGCAAAAAGATGGCACCTGCCGCCGGCAAACCGGGTTCCGCCTCTTCCCTGGATGAGAAACAGATAAGAGAACTCGAGAAACGCGTCGAGGAACTGCAAAATCAGCCGGCCCTGCAAACCCGATACTACTCCATCAGGGTGTGTGGAGCGGCAGCGGGCTGTCCGCGGGCCAGAGTGGATATTGCTTCTCTTGTGGAAAGCCTGCAACAGATTCTGGACCGCTCCGGCTTGGGCCGACATCTGGAAGAGCGTATTCGCGGCCCTATCCTCACTCACAGCAAGTTTCGCCTCGCTCTGAGTGGCTGCCCTAATGCCTGTTCCCAGCCTCAGATTGTGGATTTTGGTGTAGTCGGCCGCGCTCGGACCGAACGCGGGCAGGGTGAATGCACCGGATGCGAGGTGTGTGTGCGAACTTGCTCAGAGAGGTGCATAAGGCTAATCGGTGGAGAGCCACAGATTGACTGCGAAGTGTGCATAAACTGCGGAGATTGCGCGGAGGTATGTCCGGCAAGTGCATTGACCATAACCGAGACCGGCTATTCAGTGCTGGTGGGAGGCCGCCTGGGAAGACACCCCCGTCTGGCGAAAACCCTGTTGGAGTTCGTTTCCGCAGAAGGAGTAGAACAGGCCCTGGCAGCCAGCCTGGATTTCTATATGAGCCAAGCCGAGGGGCCTGAAAAATTCTCGGCGCTAATCGAACGAAAAGGATTGGACTCTATCCGGAGCAAGCGATGAGACTCACTGGCTGCTGACCCGGTGACGCAATAGTCGCGGGAATACCCTCATTATCCCGGACTACGGAGACCCCCCTTCATCGTCATCTGTCTCTGCCACGGTTGACGAACTGCGCTTCCCGACCTTCTTCTTGGCCGCCTGCCAACGCAGGTAGAGTAAAGTGGCACCCACACCCAGGGCGAATCCGGTGAAGAGCCTTCCACACCCATCTGTTGATTCACCGCTTTCAGGAGACATTGCCTCTTCCGGCAGATCCCTCATCTGAAAGCTCTCACTTGTACGCTTCTTCTCAGCCGCCTCCTTGAATGCGGGGACAAGAATGGACACCAGGATGCCCCCGATCGCCAGTAAGACCATGAGTTCAACCAGGGTCAATTGCTTCTTTTTACGCCGCCGTCGCTTAGGCATGGTCAATCCAGTTATGAGTTATGTCCGATTGAGAGACGATGGTGCAGTAACGCGACCCACATTCTAAGCCTTATCGCCGCCAGAGGCACCCAACGAAATCCCAGAGGCCAATCGGGAGCATAGTGCTTACGATAGAAGTGCGCCATACTGCGATGAAACTCCTTCACCATCTCCAGAGGACGCTGGTCACTTGAACGCCCGATTAGATGAGTGACCGTGGCAGTCGGCAGGTAGTGAATCCCCCAGCCGAGTTTGCGAGCCCGGAAGCACCAGTCAACATCTTCGCAGTACATGAAAAACCTCTCATCCAGCAGCCCCACCTGATCCAGCGCCTCACGCCGTATGCAGATCGCCGCGCCGGAAATCCAATCAACCTCACGAGCAGCGGAGTGATCCCACTCAGTCATGAGGTATTCGCGGCTGAAGCGGTTGCGCGGAAACAGCCTCCCCAGAGGGGTATTGCGAAAAAGCCCGGTTGCGAAAGTGGGGAAACGGCGGCAGGAATACTGAAGCGAGCCGTCAGCGTTCAAAAGTCTGGGACCGACAGCGGCCGCCTTAGGATTGGACTCCAGGAATGCGGTTAGCCGCTCCAATGCATGGGGATGGACAATACAGTCGGGATTGAGCAATAACAGATACTCGCCGCGCGCCGCCTCGATCGCCTGATTATAGGCGCGGGAAAAGCCACTGTTCTCCTGATTCTCCAGCAAGGTGACGGCGGGAAATCGGCTTCGGACAAAGGCCGCGCTGCCATCGGATGAAGCATTATCAACGACGACTACCTCGCGGTCATCCGCTCCCCCGCAATTCAGCGATTCTATCGCCTTGACAAGGTCCTCACGGGTATTCCAGTTTACTATACAAATACTTAAGAGCGGCATTGACATGTGGCGAAGAGTTCACTGCTCCATTTACTCTACCGCTTCAATCTTTGCGCCCAATCGGCACATATCAGCCGCAAAGTTGGGGTAAGAAGTAGAGATGCATTCCGCGCCCTCTATTTCAACCTCACCGCCTACCAGGGCCGCCACAGCCGCGGCCATAGCAACACGGTGATCTCCGCGGCTGTCTATCCTGGCGCGTTTGAGGGTCTTTCCTCCCTGGATAATCAGCCCGTCAGGCAGTTCTTCCACATCAGCACCCAGTTCCCTCAGAACCTCCGCCATCGTGGAAAGCCTGTCGGATTCCTTTACACGTAGTTCCTGGGCCCCGCGAATCTCCGTCCGTCCCTCAGCACAGGCCGCCGCCACACACAAGATGGGAATCTCGTCAATAAGACGCGGAATCAATTCTCCGCCTACCTTGACACCCCGCAATCCTCCCCCGCCGCGGACTCGCACTCGGCCCATTGGCTCCCCTCGTGCTTCTACCTCTGGCTCAGAGTAGGCTGCCTCGGCATCTGCGCCCATCTCTCTGAGCACATCCAACAACCCGGTACGCGTGGGATTCAAGCCCACTTCTTCAATATCAATCTCTGACCCGCTTACCAGGGCCGCCCCAACCATAAAAAAAGCAGCTGCAGAAAAATCTCCCGGCACACACACGCTTCTTGCCTGCAGAGCTTGCCCGCCGTTTATGGCGGCAAAACCCGGACCATATTCCAAGTCGGCCCCGAACATCTTCAACATGCGTTCCGTGTGATCACGAGAAAGGCCCGGCTCTTTCACACGGGTTTGCCCCTTTGCTCGCAAGCCGGCCAGCAAGATGGCGGATTTCACCTGCGCGCTGGCCATAGGCATCTCGTATTCAATTGCAGCCAGATTCCCTCCACGCATACTTATCGGAGGCAGACAGCGCTCACCCTGCCCATTTATTTCGGCGCCCATCTGGCGCAAGGGAACGGCCACTCGATCCATAGGCCGTTTGCGGAGAGAAGCATCACCGGTGAAGCTCGCCTGAAAAGGATAACCGGCTGCAATTCCCATAAGCAGCCGGAGTGTTGTTCCGGAGTTGCCGGCATCCATGACTTGTTTCGCTGCGACTAGACCTGCCTCTCCTCGACCGTTAACGATTACCTCAGAGGCTGAATGACTGATAGACACACCCATCTCTGTCAGACACTCGGCGGTGCGAGACACATCTTCCGCATCGAGCAAGCCACTGATATGTGTCTCTCCTTCAGCCAATGCCCCCAGCATGAGCGCCCGATGGGAGATGGATTTGTCTCCAGGAGGGCGAATTCCACCTCTCAGCGGCCCATCGTAACTAGTCCGCAGTATCACCGGCCTGCCTCACACCTGTATCTTTCTCTTGTAGCCCCAGTTGCAGGCGATCCCGGCCACGATTCCGATAACTGCACCGCAGAAGGCGCTTGTATATCCGAATCCCGGCTGAGAAAGCATCACATAGCCAAGTATCACTCCGATGATGAAGCCCACAAAAGGGCCCAGATGTGTGAGACAGAGCAAGCCGCCAACGAGCACGCCTATGATGACCCCGAATAGTGCTCCCGAGATCAGCGTAGTGAGAATTCCCTCACCGGAGAGACGCAGGTAGCCAGCATAGAGACGTGTAGGGGTCTCTTCTGTAATCAGGTGTGTCACCAGCAAGAATATGATTCCCAGCACGGTCGAGGCACCCACGGTAACCGCCAACCGGACGCTATTGGAGACTGTTGACTCCGGCTCAATAGGCGGCGCAGTGACTTTCGGCAAAGGCTCCTCATCCGGCACATAGGCCGCATCGTCTCCGGCAGTCTCCTCGGCAGGTGCCATGGGCGTCACCTCTACCTCGGACTGCGGTGCAACTTCTCCTTGGGTCTCCACATCACCTTCGGGCTGTGGCCCACCTGCTATCATGGGCTGCTTGCACCATTCACATACTTGCGTGTTCTCACTGTCCATTCCGCAGCGTTTGCAGTACATTGCTTCTCTACTCCTCCAGTTGGATTCTTTGCTCTCGGACCTTTACCAACATCTCCTCCAAGGCTTGACCTTCTCGTCGGGAAAGCCAGGCTTCAATTCGCTCCAATTTCTGACGAAATGCGGCCAATGCATCACCGATAGGAATCGCATTTGACAGACACACATCCCTCCATAACTCCGCGCCGCCAGCCGCCAGCCGCGTCATGTCCTGAAAACCCGTTGCCGCCACCTGCCAGGTCTCCGGGTATTCTTGCGCCATTTCTCCGGCTGCCTCCATCAATGCCGCGGCTAACAAGTGCGGCAGATGACTCACTACTGAAACGATCTCATCATGTCGCTCTGGAGAAAGAATAAGCACATTCGCCCCCAGCGCCCGGGCAAGGAACTCTGCTCTTGAGACAGTCTCCGCCGAAGTCTGATCGCCGGGAGTCAGAACCCAGGTGGCTTTGTCAAAAAGATCTCCTCGCGCATGTTCGGGACCTGAAGACTCTCCCCCTGCCATCGGATGACCGCCAATGAATTCTACCTCATTCGGCAGACTTCGCCGCGCCGCCTCTACGACCTCCACCTTGGTCGAACACACATCAGTCACCAACGGTTTCTCGCCTTTGCTTCCGCCCAGAACAGAGCATAGTGCACCCGTCTGTTCCATCAACTTGATCGTCGCCATCGCCGGAGCGGCGAATACCACCAGATCCGCGCCCTCCAAGGCCTCCTCCAGATCCGTCGTACCGACATCTATCGCACCGATGCCCTTGGCCGCCTCAAGNNTCCCAAGATCGCGACTTTACGGTAGGTCTCATTCAACATCATAGGTAGGTAGAGCCCCAATCTAGATGGTTCGCTTTAGGGCCGGTGCCAGGGTTCTCAATTCCGCCATGAGATCCAGAAATACTTCCGGCCGCAGTGATTGGTAACCATCCTTCAATGCCTGCTCAGGATGTGGATGTACTTCCACCATGATTCCATCGGCCCCGGCCGCCACTCCCGCGCGCGCTATCGCGCTGACGAGTTCCCACTTGCCCGTGCCGTGACTCGGGTCAACTATCACTGGCAGGTGACTCAACCCTTTCACAGCGGCGATCGCGTTAATATCCAAAGTAAAGCGCGTATAAGTCTCAAAGGTCCTTATACCTCGTTCACACAGGATGACTTGATGATTCCCGCCTAGAAGAACGTAGTCCGCGGCCAAGAGCCACTCTTCGATTCTTGCCGACA
>JABAOF010007286.1_pt2 | contig 36980 bp, 36 predicted proteins | sample 7062171 | NCBI WGS metagenome assembly JABAOF01 (sample SAMN14538628, study PRJNA623070) | marine sediment metagenome | biome: marine biome [ENVO:00000428]; feature: marine pelagic biome [ENVO:01000023]; material: deep marine sediment [ENVO:00002113] | place: India: Gulf of Khambhat ...
AGCTCGGCCTTCTTTCGATCGTAAAGCTCTGCGACAGCAATGGTGATCACATCGGTGGCAGTAACATCTCCAAGTTGAAACTTAAGCCACTCGATCTGATCAAGGGTTGTATCAGACAGACGAAAAGCCCTGGGTTTCTTCACCACGATGATTTGCCCTCCAATGTATTGTTCAATGACTATAGCATAGTGTATACACATTGTCAATACACTCAAAATGACCTTGAAGTCCTCAAAATGAAATCCGCCAAACAGCCTGGAGTAGGGGGCACAATCGGTTTTTATACGTAAGTTCCGAATGGTCCGACCTTCTTTTTGTTGAGAAATGGTCGGGCTTTTTGATCCTTGGGCGGCCAAACCGAGAGGAGGTGAGTGTTGTCAGAGTTTCTCAAATTCCTGGTGATGACTATGGCAGTTGCCGCCGCGGGCGGTGTGATCATCGCCTTTATCCAGTGGTGGTACGACACCAAGGAGTAGGGAGGTGAGCTCCGGGGCTCTGAGCCCCGTCTCAAAATCGAGGCTCCTTGAGGGCCAAATCAAACGGAGGTGAGACGATGAACGTCATCCTAATTACCGGTCGGCTCGGGAGAGATCCCGAAATGAGATACAGCTCCGATGGAACCCCATGGGCCGTTGTCTCTGTCGCAGAGGGCGGAGATGACCCAAACTGGTTCGAGGTAAAGTGCTTCGACAGGACTGCAGAGGTGCTTAACGAGTACGGAACCAAGGGGCGTAGGGTGGCGATCCAGGGTCACATGGCCCAGGAGAGCTACGAGAAGGATGGAAAAGCCCATAAGGCCTGGAGGTTGATCGCCGACTGGGTCGAGTTCCTCGATGCCCGAAAGGGCGATCGTAAGGGATCTTGATTCAGTTTATCCACATGCGGGGATCCACAGCAAGCTGTAGCCGACCAAAGTGACTGGCTATTTGCCTGTCAGGGCAGGGGGGAATAGTTTCCTCCCTGTCCTCTTTTTCACAGAGAAACGTTCTGAGATAGCAAAGCAGCATGAAAGTTTTGAGTTTTCATCATTTCCATCTACAATGAACTGGGGGCCTGAAGCCATTGAAGGTCGATGGAACCCTATAATTGAAAACCCCCGGCCGGCCCCCCTCCGGTCGGGGGCTGAATTTTTATTGGCAACTCTCTCAGGGTTTTGGTTCATTATACGATTGATAACTAATACCTGATTTCTATTCAGACATATTTGCGATGAGAGTGTTTATATCCTCCATTCTGACCCTGACTGATCGACCCAAACGCAAAGATCCGATATCACCTCGACGGATCAACTGATAGGCATGTGTTTTGCTTATAGCCAAGATCTCGGCGACCTCTTCGACCCTGAGTAATCTAAGTTTTCCAAATGCTTCCCTCGGCTCCTCGACACCAATGAACTTGCTCGAGATTTCTCGTGACTCCGCCCAATTCAACAGAAGCAGAATAGCTTTCTCAAATTGCTGTGCAACATCCTCAGCAGCGACATGTTCTTCCATGGTTAGCCTCCAATCTAATGTCTGGTCTCATTTAACCCCAAAATGGAATTGGCAACTAATAGATGGAGGAGTTCAACCAAGAAGGGAGGGGGGATGGGCAATTTAAAAAAAGAATCAAGTGGCGAGAGGACGACAATCAATTCTGTGTCCTATTATATTTATAATCGGACACAGAATTGGGACATGACTTGTAGTTTATAAGGATATTCTTCGCGACTCTTATGAGGGAAAGCGAGACTGTACTATATGTTATCAATCGTCTCTTTAAGTTCATTGAACTTAGGTAGTTTAATTCGATATTCTTCGGAGGACCTTGCGAGATCAGTGACAACTCTTGATATCCTGCTATATCTCCTTCGATTGGACAGACAATCCGCGAATCTGTTCAGTTCATCCTGCGTCATCACTTCAAGGTATCTATTGGGAGGAAGCGGAATTCTATACTTCTTACGAAAAGCTTTATCATGTTCACGAAAAACTGAGAAGGCCCTAAAAGAATCCTTATCGCTAAGTAATGATTGTTTACATTCAGTAATTTTATTTTCCAGCGATGCAACCTCGGCGCTGAGGCGCTGAAAAGCCAACTCAGAAGCAGTCCTATCGCTGGCGATTCGGATTTGTTCAATGTTGTCATCTACTGCAAGTAATGTGACTATCCCTCCACCTCTCTTTACCATATGATCAATTCCACAATAAGCACAAGCGAACCTTTCAATATCCTCGGTTATTTCAAGCTTTCCACCACAAGAAGGGCAAGTAAGACTCACGAAATCTGACATCGCTAGCATTCACCTTATTCTCATTTGGATGATCATAATTTTGCGCAATATAGCACATTCCACGAATCCGCAATACTGGCTCGGTAGTTAGTTCGAGTTGTTTGATGCAATTGCATAGTTTTCAACGAAATTGTCAGAGAAGATTTAATGAACCTCATCGACGTGAATGTTGACGATGCAGGTTTGTTTTGTTCCCTTGTGTCCGATTAGAGGGATAATCGGACACAGAGTTGTAAAGCCCTACAGGTGGTTTCAGCCTAATCTGGACAATATAACCGACCTGACAGTAACATGTGCTTGTATTAGTTGGTGGCATGATCTGACTCAGCCTAATACGAATGCAATATTTTGGTGTATTTAAACACTATCTTTATAAGGAATATATCCCCAGCTAACATAACTAGTGTGCAATGTCATTGACAATTGAAATGTGTCTATCCAGTTGTTCTTTTCCGGGGCAGTGGCCGAGAGTCGCAGCTCGAGTCGACCGTTGTTTTCCCGGAGTAGGGAGGTCAAAGGGACACTGGTGGAAACCCTCGTGGAGCTGCGCCTGCAAGAGCTCAATGCATTTGCCAGCCAACTTGACCTCGTTGCTCGCAAGGGTGCTGCGGGACCCGAACTGATGGATCACATTGCCCGAGGGCTGGCGCGGGAGCACCGCATGAGGGCGATGCGGTCGGCCGAGAAGCTTGAGAGCGAGCTGGTGATCCCAGTCTCGTTGTTCTTCTTCTTGCCATTTGTGGCTGCGGTGATGATTCCGTTGTTGATCCCGTTGTTGGGGGCTTTTTGAGACTTCCGCCGGTGCTAGAGTTCTTCCTCGGATTCAGCCTCAAGAACATCCAGGAATTCGCGAACTGTGTGGATTGGAATGCCCTCATATTCTCCCAAATCCAACAAGTGTCGATCTCCACTGACGATGAGGTCAGCTCCAGCTTCGGTGGCACACGCCAGTACGGCTTCATCTGCTGGGTCATCAGGAATAGCGCCAGCAACGGCCTCACGATCTCCAGGTACGATGATTGCGTCGCCCTCGAGTAGGTTTAGGAGTTGGTCGATGTCCTCGTCTGTGATGGCATATTTGCGTCGGATTCTTGGATAGGTCAATGTGTCCCGGATCTCGGCCATGATCTCTGGAGATGTGACCAGTAGAAATCGTCTTTCGCGCCAGGCGTCCAGCACCTGAGCAGGAATCCCTTCACTGACCAGCAAGCTGCTGACGAAGACGTTGGTATCAAGAACCACTCGGAGCATCGGCGGCCCTTAATGCATCGATCGCTTCGGCGACGTCCTTTTCCACCTCTTCCGGAGTGACGTCAGGTAGCCGGCTGCGGATCTGATCGACGACCTCGAAGCGCGCTTCGCGCTCGGCGACTAGACGTTCGTACATGTCGATGGGAATCACCGCCACCATCGGCTTGCCCGATCGCTCGATGATGATGACCTGACCGCCGTAATGGGAACTGCCTAGCAAATGGGCGAATTTTAAACGGGCTTCTCGGGCCCCCATGTGCGTGACCATAGGACACCTCTGTTGTGATCTGTTTCGATGATAGCGCATCGTGATAACTGTGTCAATAGTGATAATTATGGTCATTGTGTACACAGTATCATTCTGCATGATGGTTTGTGATCCTATACGGTGAACCATCATGACTGGTGAGGGTTTCATTGTTTTGTGGCTGGTGATTTGTGGGGTTTGTGATGCGAGGACGGGGGAGGTGCCTAACTGGTTGACATTCCCGGCATTGATCATCGGCGCGCTGAACGCTGTTGCAGGTGGCCGGGAAACCGTCATTGTCTTTCTGGGAGTGCTCGGTGTCCTGATGCTTACCTATATTAAAGGAAGTGTTGGTGGGGCGGATGTGAAGATCCTGGCTGCGCTGGCGGGATTGTGGCCGGAGAGCCTTGTGTTGGTGACGCTCGGAATATGGATCTGGATGATGGGCCGAAGGTTGCTGGGCTATCGCGGCAGCTTCCGAGCTGTGGTGCCGATGGCGGCATTTGCATGGCTGAAGTGGATGGTGGCGGAGTGGATTTTTAGAAGTGTCGGAGTATGACTCTCCATAGCGGAGGGCAAGGAGGAGTAATAAGGTGTCGAAGCTGTTGTCAGGGAATTCAAGCGCCTGGGCGTACGCCTTCGAATAAAATCACGTCACGACCTTTGGTTCTAGAACAGGCCTTGTCCAACATTTCTAGACTGATGTCCATACCCAACACTGATTCCCTAGCCGGGATGTTAGGGAGATCAATTCCCGTAGCCTATACTGGGGATTAGTAGCCGTTCGCCACCTTTTTATTCTGAGCATCTCAACCACTTGGCTCAGATGCCGTCCATATGTTACGGAAAGAAGGGCGTCATAGACTGGGGCCCAGATCCAATAGCTAGATAAATTTCGTTGATTGTTTGTATTACCTCTCCATGACTTCGATTTGTGTCCCCCAAGCATATCAACTATCACGTCGCCTGAATCGCATGCCACATAGGATTGGGTCCAGCGGAATACACTCTGGGCGTCGTTGGGATTGAGGTCAATACAGTGAAATGCCAATTATTCACATAACATGGAGGAGTATTAGTTTCTTTTATTCTTATGGATCGGGCTATAGGTTTTTTCTTTTTTGACCTTTAGTTATGGAATTTACGACAGGAATTTTACCTAGCAATGAATATTCTGTTGCTAAGCTCCTGGCCTGAAGGTCCCAAGTCGTTCGTCCCGTGAGCGTAGCTACACGGAATTCGAACCGAGCCTCGCTACCTGGAAGTAGAAAATAGCCCAATGGTAGGTATTTTTTCGTCTTTTGTTACCCCCCATTGCCAAGGATTGGACCCGCATCTATGGATCCTTTGTTCGAAACTGTTTAAAGCACGCTGTGACGGAGAGGATGAATACCGGAATGATTTTAAGACGTCTTCAGAATAAAGAATTATGAAGAGATCTGAAAATGCGAGAGATTTTTGTTAGAAATATCCTCCAAAGGATAGATTTTCTTGACATTTGACTGCGAGACTCAAAATAGAAGTGTGTGGACCATCATTAAGAAACGAGTCTGATAGTCCGCAGATTTATGGAAAGGAGATGAAGATGTCGAAGAAGAAAATCATTGACAAACTCAATAAGGGCCTATCCGCTGTGTGGGGGACCATCCTCCGTTACACATATCAAGCAAGTAAAGCTTTAGGCTTGCAGGGGCTTGTGTTCCGCGAATTTTCCAGGGTTGATACCCAGGACAAGCTCGGCCAAGCTGTCTTCGTGAGTGGTTTTGTCGTGGATCTAGGTGGAGAACCCACGATCGTTCCTAAGGAGTTTGAGAAGCTGGAGGACCTAAGAGAGATGCTAAAGCAAGACATCTTCATGGAGTTGGAAGATGTCGTTAATTATAAGAAGCAATCAGTATTAGCTGCGGAACTCGGTGAGGTTGAGTTAAAGCTCGAGCTAGAGCAGATAGCCGCTGACGAAGCTGGCCACGCTCAAGAACTTGGCAGAATCCTTCGCGGGCTATGATGTTTTCGTCGACTGACCTTAAAACCCTCGTGGGCGAACATGAGACTCCATGCATCTCGATATTTATGCCAACCCATCGGTCAGGCCCGGAAGTTCAACAAGATCCTATACGGCTCAAGAACTTGCTCGACGAAGCTCAAGAGCGTCTAATGGCAATCGGCCTTCGATCACCCGAAGCCGAAGAGTTACTTGCACCAATTCAAGTCTTGCAAGAGGATCGATCCTACTGGCAACGACAGCATGAAGGCCTTGCTATTTATCGATCCCCCGACCATTTTGCCGATTTTCGCCTCCCTGTAACCTTTGAGGAGTTGGTTGTCGTCACAGATCGGTTTCACATCAAACCTGTACTTCCGCTGCTCAGCCATGGTCGAAGTTTCTACCTCCTTACGCTGAGTCAAGCGCGAATAAATCTGTATGAAGCGTCGCGCTATGAGCTTGATGATCTGGAGATTGAAAGAGTACCTTCCGGTTTGGATGAAGCGCTAAGGTTTGACAATCCGGAACGGTGTCTGCAATTCCACACGAGTACAGATTCACCCGGAGGAGAACGGGCCGCTCAATTTCATGGGCACGGCGTGGGCACCAATAATGCTAAGGAAAACCTGCTCCGCTACTTTCAAAAGGTGGATCAGGGGTTGGCATATCGATTGGCTGGCGAAACATTGCCTCTGGTCTTGGTAGGTGTGGAGTATCTTTTACCCCTTTATCGTGAAGCGAATAGCTATCCACATCTGATGGAAGGACAAATTGCCCGGAGTCCGGAGGATATTCCGCTTGAGCAACTGAAGGACGATGCGTGGAAACTAATGGAGCCTTATTTCCTCGAAGAACGCAAAATCACCCTAGATCGATATGGGCAATACCTAAGTGAAGAGAAAGCTTCTAACGATCTGCGGGAAGTCGTGCCTGCCTCATACTTCGGTCGGGTGGAGACATTGTTCACATGGATAGGAGAACAACGTTGGGGGACTTTTGATCATGAATCCGGCAAAGCCTTTCCTCATGAGGAACGGAAGCCTGGCGATCAGGACCTCCTGGATTTCGCAGTTGTTCATTCGCTGCTGAACGGCGGCAAGATCTATACAGTGCCTCCTGGGGAGGTTCCTGGTGATGGCGTGATTGCCGCGGTCTTCCGCTACTAGTCAAATCCGACAGATGTGAGCGTATCGACGAGATGCAGCAATGATCCGAGTCGATGATCCTATCTTTCACTATTCCAGATCATTGCATATTGTGGACTGGACGCCTGTTACTCCGTCATAAGTCGGAAGGCTTCTTTCGGTGTATCAACGAGAATCTTAAACGCACATCTTCCCATCCTTCAAATGCCGTTAATTGCCACGTTTGCCATGTTTCCTCCTCACTTCATGATTTGGCTGTGTCGGTCTGATCTCTCTCTTTGATTGGAAAATCAATGTTTGGACATGCGTCCATTCTTATTGTTTATGGCTCTCAATCCGAGTAATACTCGTCTGATTGAGCAGAAGGACCGCCTATTCTTCTGTATAAGAGATCCGTGATCGGACAACACTAATCCGATAGATCAGGTCGCTTCCAAGGTTTTCCTAATTTGTTTCGTATTTCGCGCACTTGGCGCTCAACGGCATCTAGGGCTCCCTTTAATGCACCTTCGCCGGTCTCTTGTTTTTCGCTTGCATAGACGTTCTCAGGACGCATATATACCACGATGCTAGCTTTGTAGAGGAAACCCGTTTCCCCATGGGCCGGCCGGTCGAGTGTCACGGAAGCGCCGATCAGGTCTGTGTGACCTTTGGCTAAAGAATGTAATCGTTCCTCTACTTCCTCTCTCAATTGATCCGTCATATAAGGTGTCTCGATTTCCATTTCAATTGGAAACTTGTTTTGCTTCATCGTTCTCATTCCTCCCACTGTCTAAACTGCATCCACCCCTGCTAATTCGAATGATTGCGGATATATTTTGCCGAGAATCCTATTACCCCCTTCTGTGCCATCTTGTAAACTTTCCCTTCCCAGCTATGACAATTCACCTCCATCAACTCATGCTCACCTATGGTTGTGAGAATTGTCTCGGAAGATGAGGGTACAGGCTCTGGAGCGCCCTTCCAAGCCACCTTATATCGACTATCCAACATTTGGAAGGTGGTCATCATTTCGATTCCAGGATCGATTGCTACTTCACGCACTTCTGGTTTCTCCACGAGGATCGCCTCGCGGTCCAGACCAATCCTTACCGCTGCCACGAGCAAGGCGATCTCAGTAGGATCACCAATCCTCTCCTTCCCGCTCTCAGTTTCTTCTGGTAGAGAAGCGTTGTTACATAACTTCCCGACATCTAATGTAGAGTGAAAAACGGGATCTTTTTTGGGGACCAACTTCTTGCCATCTCTTCGGAAAGTTTGTCAACCTCCAGGTTATTTATCCAGGATTTCAATTTTGCCGTATTTAAGGTCGAGTTCGACAACACTTATTCTATTCTCCGCCAGGATGACGGTCATCGACCCCATCCATATGAGGTCAGTTTGTACCTGGACTTTTAACCATATTTGAAGAGAACTTGGCTGGTATCAATTCGAAGGCATTGATTTCGCCTTTGGTGTGGGTAGAGGAGATTGAAAACGCATTTTGAACTGGCGACGGCATTGAGGGCATGCCTTTTTCCGAGAAACCTCTAAGAGAGAACGGTGGATAGGAAATAATTAACGATTACCTCGATAATTTCTCATAATGTGGTGTAATTGCAAGTCGAATCAAATAATTAAATCCTTACATCCGTCGACAGCAAACTCACGCCTTCGCATGGTTGTCGCATCAGGGCTAAAAATGATTGTGTTACTCGACCTACTGTTGATGTAATCTCCGCAATGTTGCCGTTTAATTTAATTTGACCCCCCGCATCATATTTGTCACCGCCTGCTCTACCCTCTTTTCCCATTATTCGATTCATGACGGAGCCAGCATATTGGCGTTGGTCAGATATTGATAGCGATAAATGAAGTGTATCTGCATAAATCCCGGTACAAAGTACGGCTTTGATGCCTTCAATCCGTATTAATAGTTGACAATTTTCAGCGGGGAAATCTGGCCGATGGATCGGTCCCAAATGGGCCACTACTACCCTGCCATGAATTCTTGCTGAGCTAATCCCTCGTATAAAACCAGGATAATCTGCAATTGGGAGTCGGGCATTAAGCACCCTAGACAATACTTTGGGTTCGATTCTTGATTGAAGTTCAATGTATGCAAAAATATCAGCAGGTGAGGGGCGACGAGAAAGGCCATTTGTTTTATACATGATTGCATAGAATAAACTGGAAGCAACTCGTCGCCCGATTTTGATGCCAGCAGACACGAGGTGTAGATAGACGCTAGTTGACGTTGCTGCAAGTTCTTCACGGATGTCTGCGTAGCGAAGGTCAGGCTTTCCACCGCGGATTTTTCGATGGTGATCAAAAATAATGTGAACAGGAGTCCCAATAGGCAAGCAGTTGTTTCCAGAACCTGGCTGTGTATTAACAAGGGCAATTGCTGAATAGCGATCAAAGTTCTTCGGTGCATCAACCCGGGACCACCCTGGTGTCAATAATTGAAGTACCGCTCTATTGGTGGCAGTATCAATGGTCCCACTATAGATACGGCGACTCGAGATGCCCCATGCTTTATCGAGCAACTTGCCCAATGCTTTACCTGCAGCTAATCCGTCGGGTCCCGGATTATGTCGTGTCATAATCAAAACCGGACCACCACCGGCAGCTTCCTTTAAGCTGAGCAATTCCTCTTTTCCAATTTTCTTTTTCTCGTCAAGTAATAGGTCTAGTTCCATAGCGCCCTCTAATCCAATGGAATTGTGCTTGTCTGAATAGAGAAAATCGATGGTCTTTACTTTTCACATGTGAACATAAGGTTAAAGGAAATGTACTTCCAGAATTTACCATTGACGTAAAGTGTATTAGTTCTACTCAACATGATCTCGCCAAAATTATGAATTTTTCTGAAACCGGTATTATTGAAGAGAATACGCCAACGATGAAACGATGAGATGAAAATGCTGAAATATGCGTCCAGTCAAATAAATTTGTGAGAGCCGTGTGAATCCTCCCAAGCAATCCGGCATTATAAGTGACAGATCCAACGAAAAGACCGTCCTTCTGCAGAGATTGAAGTATTCTACTCACGGCTTTATTAGGATTGGCCAAGTGCTCAAGTACATTGGAGGTAGCTGTTACGTCATATTGATCATTTAAAGGTTGATCGCCTTCAATATCAAAGAATCTAAACTGGTGTTTGATGGATGTATCCTTTCTTTCAAGAGCATATTCAGATATATCTACCCCTGTTGCGTAGAAATATTTTTGTGCCAATTTTAGAAACTTGCCCTTTCCACACCCAATTTCAAGCAGCTTCCCCACGTTCATACAAGAAAGTAGCACATTCAAGCGATTTATGTTCCTTGAAGCTTCATTTAACCCCTGATATAAAGGATTCTCGAAATACTCCTGGTTGTTTTCCTACCGAATGAGACTCATATTTACTCGCGTTCACATGCTGTACTGATTGGAATGTTAGTAGGGGGATAAAATATCTTCAATGCGCCTCCTGCAAATCAATCCATGGTGAAAGGCGCAGGATCTTCTCAATCATTTTTTTTCTGGTGGTGAAATCTCTTGTAGTCGCTAATTTCGATCTTAGTTTGCGTACTTTTCGCCTCCGTCGTTGACGCCGATGTCTTTTTCGGTCCTTTTCCCGTAACGGCATTAATGTCTCCTAATGTTTGATTTGTTTATCAAGAATTCGAATCTATTACATTCCAATAGTTTCTGACCACGATCAACCCTGACGCTGTTTATGTTTAGGATGTCTCTTACATACAACATAAACTTTGCCACGGCGTCGGACAATCTTGCAATCCTTGCAAATTTTCTTTACAGAGCTCTTAACTTTCATCTATTGCTCACCGATCCAGGTATGGAGCCAATTTTCGTATCTTGGCTTTTATGGTTCGGGACTCAACCTCTAACATCCGATCGTAAAGCCGTTTGCTTCTTTTTGACTTCTTACGACGCAAATGCGCTTTCAAACCTTTTGTCCGGAGTATTTTCCCGCTCCCGCTTTTCCGAAACCTCTTCGCAGTTGCTTTATGAGTTTTCAATTTGTATTTCTTCTTCTTCTTTCCTCTTTTTTTCCGTGATTTTCGTGGACTCATGTTTCACGCTCTCTATTCTGTAAGTCACTTACCAAGGTCTGGACACTAATATCGGGAGAGAAGAGGCAAATGCATATTCAACCTCATCATAACTATCTGTGCCAGATGCCAACTTGACACATTGCCCCTGCGCAATGGTAGGAAGCCAAACTAGCAAATTACTCTCAGGGACCAGTAAGTTCTAGCGAAAATCTCTCGAAATTCAACGCCTTTTGACCTTTACAGCTTGAATTGTTAGAATGGAGAGATTGCGGACTTGAGTGAAGGATCAAAGGCTTATGGAGAATGAGAGAGCATCAGGAGATCGAGGGCACCAAGACGAACCGAGGCATCTCCAGGAAGCTGTAGGGAAGTATCAAGAATTATTTGAGCTTATTCCATCGCCAACAGCTGTTTTTGATGTGGACGGGAAATGCCATCTGGTAAATCGTGCGTTCTCCTACCTACTAGGCCACAATCGTAAAGACTTACTAGAACACAGAATTGAATTTAAGGACCTGTTCTTCAACCACTTTCATGCCATTGAATTGATTAGTGAATTGCAGGAAAGGCAGGTCATCCGAAGGCGGGAAGTAAGAATTAAGGATAACGAAGGAAACGAGATCCAAGCTCTCTTCTCCGGAAGAACCCTCGAATACGAAGGACACCCCAGTTTTGATGTCACATTGACGGACATATCCAGGCAAAAAATGCTCGAGCGGACGATTCGCCGTGACCATGGAAGAATGACTTCTCTGATTGAAAGTCTGACTGCAGGCATTTTTCTCGTAAACAATCGAGGTATGATTTCCGAGTTCAATTTAACATTGGCGAATCTACTTGGTTTGGATCAAGGATCTATGATTGGAAAGCCATATCTCGAATTCTTCAATAGATTACTCTCTGGGACCCACGAGCCTGAAGTTGCCCAAAAGGCGTTGTCCCAGGCAGTAAATGCTTTATCAGAGCGTCCAATTGTTGAGGTAATACGTAATGGTGAGCATAGAAAGAATATTGAGGTAGCACTTTTTCCAGTTTGGGACGAAGACGGATCTTCGCTTGGTTGGGGCGGTCTCGTTCAAGATGTTACTGAGGCCAGAAATCGCCTGGCGTGGAAGCTTGAATTATTATCCATATTAGCTCATGACATTCGCACTCCACTGGCTACGCTTAAAGGTCATGTGACTGCGTTATTGGCGAACTACAAAAACTGGGGGGAAGAAATGCTGGTTGAGTTCCTTGAGGCCATTGATAGGGGAACAAATAGTCTGGTGCGTCAAGTTGAACGCAGCTTGGCGCTAACTCGAGTTGAAGCTGGGCGGCTGGGACTGCGACCAGAAGCAGTGGATCCAGAGGAGCTAATTCAACATGCAATTGAACGGGCGTCCGGCTCTTTAAAAAATACACTTGTTGAAGTTCAGTTGCCACCAGAACTACCCAAAGTTCGGGCGGATCCAGCGCGTGTAGAGGAGGTGCTGGTAAATCTCCTCGATAATGCAGCTCGATATTTGCCTCCAAATGAGCCAGTTACCATAAGCGTGCGACAGGAAGGGCCTCGACTTTACATTTCCGTTAAGGACCATGGTCCTGGTGTGCCACGAGAGGACCAACAGAAGATATTTGAGAAATATACTCAGGGCGATAATGGTGATAGTGGTGCAGGATTAGGTCTATTTATATGTCGTAAGATCGTAGAGGCACATGGGGGTCGAATAAACATAAAAAGCCCTCCAGATGGAGAACAGAAGGGTGCTCAATTTACTTTTACGCTACCGCTTATGCCTCAACCAACACATGGGGAACCGAAGTCAACCACTTCGACTCAACCGATCACGATATCACAGAAAGATGAATTACGAGTACTGGTCGTTGAGGACGAGCCTGATTTTCAAACCTTACTTTGGACTGTTTTCAAAGAGGCCGGATTTGAGGTTGAGATTGCACCAAATGGTCCTGCCGCGATTGATATAGTCCAAACCTCGGAGCCAGATATTGTTCTATTGGATTGGATTCTTCCAGGTATGGACGGAATAAATGTCTGTAGGCATATTCGCCGCTGGTCGAGCGTACCAATCCTCATGATCACATCAAAGACATCTCAAGAAGACCTTGTTTCGGCAATGGACGCCGGTGCTGACGACTATGTCACCAAACCTTTTCATACACCTGAACTTCTGGCAAGAACTCGGGCCTTGTTAAGAAGAGGGGAGTTATGGATGGAGGATGAGCCAGATCGTTTCAGTGCTGAAGGTATTCTAATTAATTTCGATTCTCGTGAGATTTGGGTGAGAGGCGAGAAAATTCAATTGACTCCAACTGAGTTTGGTCTACTATCCTATTTAGCAAGACACAAGGGCCAGGTACTGACCTATGATCAGCTTCTGAATCATTTATATGGAATGGGTAAGATCAGGAAACGTCATGATTTATTCGTTCACATTAGTAGATTGAGAAAAAAGATCGAAATGGATCCAAAGCAGCCGCGTTACATTGTTACACGGTGGGGAGTGGGATACGTTTTTATGACCTAGCCCAGGTTGTGTCACTAGTCCTCTTCTTAAAAATATTTACCCGCAAGCTACTCCCAGTTGGTCCAATCCTAATAACTTACCTTGCGTCATTAGTGTGTTGGAAGGAATTATTTGAGTCAACTCCTTTTCGATAGATTTTCGCAAGAAAATCGGCATATATGTAAGTGTTTCTCCACATTTGTTTGCGAAAATATCTTCAAGGGGTAATTGCATTCATTCCGATATTACGAGGAAGGTTGATGATCGACAGTAACCTCCATGTGTGATCCCTAAACTATTCTCGACTCTCGTCAGAAGCGAAAACTTCAAATCATGGTAGGGCAAGAAGTTATGTTGAAAAGAACTGACCTCCAGTACCTTCGGAAGATGATGGAGGACTATCGCGTTGGTCTTTTGGAACGTATAGAGAACGATACAGAATATCTCGAAGGAGATGAAGCAGCAGTTAATTACAGCGGATCGGACCTGGCTAGTGACCTCCCTCTTCGAGAGATTCGTCAGCTGGTGCACGATCAAAGCACGCAGCAGCTCGACCAGATTGAGCGGGCGTTACAGCGTATGGAAGATGGCACCTATGGTAGTTGTGCTCATTGTGGAGAAAGTATCCCCTTACCACGCCTGAGAATAAAACCTTTTGCAATGTTGTGCGTAAACTGTCAATTTAGGCATGAAACCAAATAGCTTTGGAGGAATTATCCAGGCAGTGAAAAGCTCCCAAGATATGCGAAATTCAGATTTGGAGTGGAATTCAATTGTGAAATTGGTCTCCGTTCTAGGCAGTCATGAAAGGAGATGGAGAGTATGTCGGATTCAATTCTTTTAATTGAGAGCGACCCGGACCTGCGCAGAGTCATTTCGCTAAGCCTCCAACAAGAAGGCTTCAAGATTATTGAAGTAGTTGAGGGTGCACAAGCATATGAGATTATGAAGAATGAATATCCTGAGATTCTTGTCCTTGAATTGGACATTCCACATGGTAGGAATGGGGCACTGATCGAAGCGTATCGGAGATGCCATGAAAAAGATCCAAACTATGGAAAAGTCGTGCTGACCACAACCCGTAGACCTGGGGATGCATGGCGAAAGAGATATCAACCCGATGCGGTAATCTATAAACCATTTGATGTACGCCGGCTTTGCGATCTGGTGAAGACTCAAATTCAGGATAATTCCACTCGGATGATGTAGATCGTCCGATTAAAGGAGAAATTTATGGCTACAACAGAGAAGGTATTTTCAAGGGGCGACTGGATTGTTCACTCCTATTACGGAGTCGGGAAGGTAAAGAAGATTGAAAAGAAGAAGATTGATGGGGAAAAGAAAAAATTCTACCGGGTCGAGTCGGATATGACTACGTACTGGATACCGCTTGAAGGGGCAAGTGAAAGTCATATTCGGGCTGCGGCAACGCGCACATCGCTGCGTCGGGCATTGAACTTGCTCACGCAAAAACCAGCGGAAATGGATGCCCATTTCAAGGCAAGACAGAGCCGAATAGAAGAAGTTCTGGCCAATTGTAATCTTCGCGAAATGATCAAATTGGTGCGAGACCTTTGGGCGAGAGGCCAGGTAGAAAAATTGGGTGCATTGGAACTTAGTGCGTTACAACAAGCAATGGACAACTTGGTTGTTGAAATTGCACTTGCAGAGGGTATATGTAACATGGAGGCATCGTCAAAGCTTCTTGGGTTACTTAGTGAACAAACTGAAGAACCTTCAATGGGTAGTTCTGCAGGTGTTGTCCGGAAATTCCTAAGGCGTGATAGGAAATCGAATTAATGCTGGAATACATTCTTATCAGTTTGTTTGCATGGTACTAGTGTGTTTCACCTAGCGAATAGGAGCGCAGACGTAATTTACGATGAATAGATACGACAAACTTGTAGAGAATTACAAATCGAAACGTCCAAGGCGTGGCGATCTACTCGTGGGAGAAATCTTGCATGTAGATGAGGATGCAATCCTTGTAGATGTGGGCTCGAAACGCGATGCAGTTGTTCCGTCTAAAGAATTGAGCAAGCTTAACCAGGATCAATTGGAAGATCTAAATGTCGGGGATGAGATTCCCGTTTTTGTTTTACATACTCCTGCTTTTGGAGAAGAGTTGCAGGTTTCCATTCAAAAGGGAATGCGGCAAAAGGATTGGGTTCGAGCTCAGGAATTACTCAAATCAAGTGAAACAGTTGAGTTAGAAGTCATTGGGCAAAATCACGGTGGGGCGATAGTTTCATTTGGGCAGTTGCGTGGTTTTGTACCCAACACTCATATCCCTGGACTAAGGAAAAATGTCTACGATAGTCTTGGGGACATCAAAATCAATTTGATTGGGACGACGATACCGTTGAAGGTCATTGAAGCTGACGTTTACAGTCGGAAACTTATATTATCCGGCCGTGAAACAGGTAGTGAATTACGTAGACGAAGGCTCCAAAAGCTAGAGATCGGCGAGACTGTTGAGGGCCGAGTCGTGCACATTGTGGATTTCGGCGCATTTATCGATCTTGGAGGTGTGGACGGTCTTTTACATATCTCGGAATTGGATTGGGGAAAGGTTGAACACCCTTCAGATGTCGTCCAAATTGGCGAAAGGATCAAGGTCTATGTCCTAGATGTGGACATGGAGCGGGAGCGTATCAGTTTAAGTCGTAAAGAGTTGCTTGATAGTCCTTGGGATACTATTAGCGAGAAGTATTCAGTCGGGGATCACGTGGAAGGGGAGGTTACCAATGTCACGAACTTTGGAGCATTTGTGTCGCTTCCTGATGGAATCATAGGATTACTTCATGAAAGTGAGATGGGGATTGACGGTCCTTTCTATCCAGAAGATGTAATTAAAACTGGTGAGCGTGTAATCGTAAGAATAGTAGCGATCGAACCAACTAAAGGGAGAATGAGTTTGAGCCTTCGCTTTCTCCAAGGCGAAGAAACTTCTTCCAAAAGTAATGAGGATGGTGATAGTTTAGCGGAAGGGTTGCATCGTTTTATTAATAGATATGGCAATTGGTGATGTGTACGGCTCATTGAATAAAAGACCATCACATTCAGAGTAATGTTTCATCTGATCATACTGATCAAGTTGTTGTCATAGATTGTCGGTATCATATTTTCCAAAGCCATCCATTGAATGAGCCTCCGATACCGATAGATAGTGTTGGATTACAGCACCATTGTAGTTGAACACGCATGATAAGGATTTCGGGCAATGTGAAGGGAATTGTATGAGCGGCATAGTAGGAATTCATTATTCGGATCGGCTGGATCACATACAGCAGATGCTTGAAAAGATCAGCCATCGCGGTACCACGGAGTCGGAGGTATGGCAAGGCCCAAACACAATGTTTGGGTCTGTGGGAATTCACCCCATAGATTTATCGACCATGACCACTGCTACTCCCAGTGGTAATCGGGCCATTGTGTGGGATGGTTGGATCCACAACGATGAAAGTTTACGTAACACATTATCTTTCCATAATCTATCGGGAAATAGTATTGCCGAAACCGTTCTCCACCTTTATGAAGAGCGTGGTACGAATTCTATAAGCTTATTGGACGGTGAGTTTGCATTGGCAATTATCGACGAGGGGACGCTTTTCCTTGCACGCGATCGGCTTGGGATTCGACCACTCTACTTCGGCTTCAATAATGGATCGATATATTTTGGTTCTGAAGCGAAAGCCATTACCGGTTTCGTTGATATCGTACGTGAATTTCCACCGGGCCACTTCTTTATCTCAGATCGAGGCTTATATCCATATCAGCCCTACTTACCTGACCCTATAAACATTGACGGTGCGCAAGAGAGTGCAGAGCGCTTAGGATCTCTACTCGAGGAAGTTGTTGCATCCCATATCCCCAATGATACCAATCTCGGGGTATGGCTAAGCGGAGGGGTTGACTCGAGTGTGGTGGCGTCCTTGGCACATCGACATGTTGATCGTTTATATACTTTTTCAGCAGGCATTGAGGGTGCACCCGATTTGAAATACGCGCTTCTAGTTGCCGAACATCTCGAAACGAAACATCATCAAAGGATCTATGGCCTTGACGATGCCCTCGGTGTTTTAGAACAGGTCATTTATCATCTCGAATCATTCGATGCTCCGTTGGTTCGCAGCGCAATTGGGAACTTTCTCGTTGCTGAACTTGCCTCAAAACACCTCTCTTTTGTCCTTTCAGGGGAAGGTGGTGATGAGCTCTTTGCAGGATATGCCTATCAAAAGGAATGTGGCAGCGAAGCCGAGTTAACTTTAAGTGTACAAGAAGCGATCGAATCGCTACACAACACAGCACTTCAACGCGTGGATAGATCGGCATCAGCTCATAATACTAGAGCAGGGCTGCCCTTCTTGGATCCTCGTGTCGTACGTTACGCACTGGCAATTCCTTCTCGTTGGAAGATCCGAGGACCACAAGATGTTGAGAAATGGCCGCTGCGACAGGCGATGGCGAATTTGCTTCCTGATGAGGTGATCTGGAGGGGAAAAGAGAAATTCTGGGAGGGAGCTGGATCTGCAGATCTGATGCTTGAATACGCCGAGAGGGAGATATCTGATGATGAATTCGCTAGAGAACGGGATATAGGAAATGGAATGCCCATCCGCTCAAAAGAAGAGCTTCTATACTATCGGATTTTTCTTTCCCTATTTGGGTGTAAGATCCCAATCGGCGAAATCGGTCGAACCCGTTATGTCTAGGCGATTACGGCGAGGTTGGAAGTGAGGAGTTCTGTGAGTGAACGAGGAACGGTTGTCGCTGGTGCTCTTGGTGAATGTGTGCATGTCGCGGGTGTATTGAATTTTCTACGTTTAGCCGAACAGGCTGGATGGCGGACGGTTTTTCTTGGACCGGCGGTCTCCGTCAACCAATTTATCCAAGCTATAGAACAAGAAAATGCCAGTCTCGTTGGTGTTTCCTATCGATTAACACCGGATACAGGCGATCAACTTCTAGGAAGCTTTGCAGAAGCAGCGGATGGATTGAGAAATTCAGGAGTCCGATTTGCATTCGGAGGGACTCCCCCAATGGCAGAGCGTGCGGAATCAATCGGTTTCTTCGAGCGTGTCTTTAATGGAGAGCAATCTTTGGAAGCTGTCCTCGGATACTTGAAAGGTGAAAACGGGATTGAAATTGAAGCACCTAGTTATCCTCAAAAAGCCATCGAGCGGATTGGATTCAAGGCACCGATACCGTTATTGCGTCATCACTTTGGCTTACCTTCGATTGAGGCTACAAAGGTTGGTATTGAAGTCATTGCTGATGCGCAAGTGTTGGATGTGATTTCGCTAGGGGTTGATCAAGACGCTCAAGAAAATTTCTTCCATCCCCAACGACAGAAACCATGGGCAAAAGGGGCGGGAGGAGTCCCTGTACGATCCGCTGGAGATTACCTGTCTTTATTCAATGCATCGAGACGAGGAAATTACCCTCTGATGCGCACATATTCTGGCACAAATGATTTCATTCGTTTAGCAGAAATGTACGTGGATACGATCAATAATGCTTGGTGTGCTATCCCGATATTCTGGTTCAATGAGATGGATGGACGAGGCCTTTTGGGCTTGGAAAATTCTATTCGAGAACACCAAAAATTGATGGCTTGGTATGCTCAGCGAGGAATTCCGGTTGAGCTTAATGAACCTCACCACTGGGGTATGAGAGGTGCACATGATGTTGTATTTGTAGTATCAGCCTATTTATCTGCATACAACGCACACGCATTCGGTGTTGAGGACTACATAATGCAAATGATGTTCAACAGTCCACCCCAGACTTCTGATGCGATGGATTTGGCCAAAATGCTCGCTTGTTTGAAGATGGTTGAAACCTTGGAAAGCCCTACTTTCCGGATTTGGCGTCAAACGCGTACAGGATTACTTAGTTATCCATTGGATCTCAATGAAGCTAGAGCTCACCTTGCATCAAGTATCTATCTACAGATGACACTTCAACCACACATTGTCCATGTTGTTGGTCATACAGAGGCTCGTCATGCTGCTACAGCCGAGAATGTGATTGAAGCCTGTGGTCTCGCTCGTCGTAGTATCGCTAATGCACTTCGTGGTGCGCCAAATATGACAGAAGATTCGGAAATTCAAGTTCGGGTCAATGAGCTTATCAACGATGCAGAAATTACTCTTAATGCGATCCGTGCATTGGCAAAATCTGGCGAAGTAGATCCATTTATAAGTCCCAGGATACTGGCTCAGGCTGTAAAGGTAGGCATATTAGATGCGCCGCAATTGAAAAATAACCCCTATGCTCTCGGAGTTGTTTCTACCGGCGTTGATATGCGAGGGGCAATCGTCAGCCTCCATCCGGAAACTCGGAACCAAATAATTGAGAAAGATCGTATCTCACGATTATGTTATTAACTCGGTCAATGGGGAGTGCACAATCTAAGTAGATCGTTGCTAAATGTAAAGGAGAGAAGGAATGCCAAATTCACTTCAGTATGCTGTTATCGGCGCTGGTAATGGGGGGAAAGCCATGGCCGCACATATGGCTTTGATGGGATTCTCGGTAAAGCTTTATAACCGAACTGCTGCCAAGATTGAGGCAATCAGAGAACTGGGAGGCATTCGATTGGAGAGTTTCGAAGGAGGCCCTCATGGATTTGGGGAATTGGAGTTAGCTACTTCAGATATGGGTGAGGCGGTTCGTGACGTGGATATGATCATGGTCGTTGTTCCATCATCTGCTCATGCTGATATAGCTGCCAAAATGAGCCCTTATTTGAAGGATGGTCAGATAATCATCTTGCATCCGGGTCGGACAGGTGGCGCTCTCGAATTCTCGAAGATTCTTCAGGAGACTCGTTGCACAGCTGATGTTACGCTTGCAGAAACGGAGACCTTTATTTATGCGAGTCGATCTGAGGGCCCGGCTGAGGCTCGTATTTTTAGGATTAAGAATGCCGTTCCATTGGCGGCGTTCCCGGCAAGCTCCACAAATCAGGTTCTTAGTTTAATAAAGAGAATATTTCCAGAATTTGTGGACGGGAAAAACGTTCTTCATACGGGGTTGAATAACATGGGCGCGATTTTCCACCCTGCATTGACTATTCTTAACTCTGGACGAATTGAATCAACTGGGGGAGAGTTCCAATTCTACATTGAGGGAGTGACCCAATCGACGGCGAGGGTTCTTGAGGTACTTGATCGTGAGCGAGTAACAGTGGCTTCTGCTATTGGGGTTAGAGCTCGAACTGCTCTTGATTGGCTTAAGTTAGCCTACAACGTACAAGGTGATACGTTGTATGACACTATTCAGAACCAGGAAGGTTATTACGGGATTAAGGCACCAAAGACCATTCAACATCGGTACATATTTGAGGATGTTCCTATGAGCTTGGTTCCGATCGCTTCTCTAGCAAGGCGTTATGGAGTATCTGTTCGGGGCATCGATAGCATCATAAGGTTAGCGTGTTTCATACACCGCACTGACTACTGGAGACGTGGTCGGACCTTGGATAAATTAGGTATTGAGCATCTGAGTGTCAGCGAACTGAAGAAATATGTGAACCAAGGAGTCAGACCTCGGGATAAGGTAGTTGCCTCATCGAATACGTTTTTAAGAACGGTTTAATACATTCGCTGAAAGACTTCACGTTGTGTCCAAGCCTCGTTATTTGGCTCCTGCTGGTTTGCTTATGCAGATGATTGCCCGTACATTTCAGTGTTGAGCTTGTTTTCAGGTATGAACTCTCCTAGCCAAAATTGATAATCAAATTTTTAGAGGTCTTCGATCTTCCAGTTTGTTACGCGCACATACCTACCTTTTATGCAAACGATTAGCCTATTGGGGCAAGATCTTATTGAAACTTATCGTCGTGAGTACTATGTTGTGGTAGATTTATACGTAATTTCCGGGGGATTTGTTTGACATTACAAGTTTATAGCGTCGATGTGGCGGCGATGTTGCATACTCTAGATAGATGAATTCAAATGTCTGCTGGTCAATGGTTAATGAAAAAAACGAAAATATCACCTTATCTTCGCTCATTAAGAAATCGGATTGACATTAACAATGTGCCTTTCAGTGACCGAGGTTCTAGGTTGCTTGTATATCAAGCACAGAACCAAAATCGCTTGTATATCAAATTAGCTGAACGTTTAACGACACTGCAGCCAGATATTGAAGCGTATCTTCATCGCCCTCCATTCATACGCGAGATTTATCTGGTGGATGAACATGGGAAGTCTTTGGAATTTGACGTGGAAGTTTATCCACACGCGCTGTTTCTTCAAACACGTATCGGTGAGTTTGGCTTGGTTTTCAAGAATGAACGCACCCTTGCTTTCGGATTGCCACCCCGTGTAATTGCCGGATTACAATTTCATGTAGCTCCACAATACTGGGAAAAAACTGAGCAAGGAGGTATCTTCAAATCCATCCGAAATCTCCATTACGACACCAATGATGAAGTCATTCAAAATCGGATCGTACCCGAAGGTGGGGGTTATCGCGTTGAATTTCTCATAAACTCGGGATATGACTGTTCAGTTACACTTACCATTGGAGATGAAGTGCCAATGGATTACTCCGTTTCTGATTTCTCCGTCTTATTAGCAAATGCAGAAGAGCGTTGGCACAAGTGGTTTGCTCGGACCCCTGTTGTCAAGAAATGCTATCAGCCTACCTACACCTATGCATGGTGGATCATGGCAAATAACCTAATAAGCCCAATGGGAAAAGTAGCCTTTGAGGCGATGACACCTTCCAAGATCAACTATATCGGTTTGTGGCTGTGGGATAGCGCGATGCATACGTTGGCATACCGACACATCGACCCCGATTTGGCTCGAAACCAAATCCGCGCCATGCTAAACTGCCAGCTACCGGATGGTATGATCCCCGATGCAGTGTATGACGATGGCGTGGTATCCGAGATTGACCACCCCATCCGTGCTGAGGTTACCAAGCCTCCGATCTTGGCCTGGGCGACTCTCAAGCTTCACGAAGTTGACCCTGATTTGGAGTTTCTTGAAGAAGTGTATGTGCCTTTGGTGCGTTGGAATGCGTGGTGGTTCAGCATGAACGATGATGATGTCGACGGTCTAGCGCAGTACAATCATCCGTATTCATCAGGGCTTGACGACAATCCGATGTGGGATTATGGATTACCTGTTGAGTCGCCTGACTTGAATACCTATCTTTGTGTTCAGATGGGATCACTCGCGGTGATGGCAGAAGAGTTGGGAATGGATGCTGAGGCTACCATGTGGCGTCGTCGCTCTGCTGCGATCGTTGAGCGAATGATCAAAGATTTCTGGGATGAAGAGGCTGGATTGTTCTGGGCGCTCCACAATGAGAAACCAATTCGGGTAGTTACGCCCTTTAATCTCTACCCCATTTGGACAGGGCAATTGCCCGATCACATCACAGAGAAGATCGTTGCACACCTAACCGATCCGGAGTCTTTTTGGGGTGAGTTCCCGGTCCCAAGTGTGGCTCGGAATGATCCGCATTATGATCCCAAAACGATGTGGCGAGGTCCAACATGGGTGAATATCAATTATTTCTTCGTGGAAGCCTTACAACAGGTAGGAGAACATCAGCTGGCTGAAGATCTCACATTGAAGACACTGGACCTTATCAATCGACACAGCAGTATCTATGAGTTCTATAATTCCGAATCGGGCGAGCCCGCACCGAAAGCTGCGGACATTTTCGGCTGGACTGCTGCGGTCTACATTGATTTGGCGATACAGGAGAGTAGGAGCGGCAAAGGTAAGGGTAAGAAGAAGACACCATGATGTTGGAGAAGGACGAGCGGGATTTTAATTATTGTCTCAAACTTCAATCAGAGGTTTTTGATAACCGATCACTCATTATCGCGGCAAACCGGGCTCCAGTGACCTTTGAACGAGATGAAAAAGGGAATCTGACCTTTGAGCGGGGCTCTGGCGGCCTGGTTACAGCGCTAATTGGATTGGCGCAACAAATCGATGCAACCTGGATTGGTTGTGCAATGAACCAGGATGATGCTGCTTGGCGGGAAGGCAATGTGCCAATCGAGGGGAGCGATCATGGTATCCATGTTCGTTTTCTATCCCCTGAGGTTGCCTCCTACAAGGGATATTACAATGTCATCGCCAATCCTTTGCTATGGTTTTTGCAACATTCCATGTGGGATGTGCCTCGCGCTCCTGTAATTGATCGAGCAACGTGGGTGGCCTGGGAGGATGGTTATGTTATTGTCAACCAGAAATTTGCCGAAGCGGTTATCGAAGAGACAAAAAAATCATCAAATCCATCCGTGGTAATGCTTCAAGATTACCATCTATATCTTGTTGCTAGGTATATACGCCAGTCTTTGAAACGAAGCGAGCGTCCCTCAATTCTCCATTTTGTACATATACCTTGGCCTGGGCCTGAATATTGGCAAATTCTTCCCCCTACAATGCGCCATGCGATTCTAGATGGATTATGTGCAGCCGACATTTTGGGTTTTCAAACACTCGATGATGGGTTGAATTTCATGCGCACTTGTGAGTCTTTCTTGCCAAGTTCCTATGCTAAGTACAAGCGTGGTCGAGTATGGTATCGAAATCATGCCACACACGTACGTGATTTCCCAATCTCCATTGACATTCAAGCAATCGAGGAGACAGCATCAACACAGAAAGTGATAACCTACCGCCGCGAAATCCAAGACCTGGTTGGAGAATGTCAATTAATCCTGCGCATTGACCGTATCGAACCCAGCAAGAACATTGTTCGTGGATTTCAGGCGTTCGAAGAAATGCTTGAGCTTTATCCTGAACACCGAGGGAGAGTGTTTTTCCTTGCAATGCTCGTACCTTCACGTATGGGCGTTGAAGAGTATCAAGATTATTTGGATGAAATCATGGCGGCTGCTGGAAGGATTAATGCTGACTATGGAGATAGTGACTGGGAGCCTGTACGAATGCTTGTCGCAGAGAATTATCCTAGGGCAGTCGCGGCATTACATCTTTACGATGTTTTGCTGGTGAATTCCATCGCCGATGGGATGAATCTTGTGGCAAAAGAGGGTCCCATTGTCAACCAACGAGATGGTGTTCTAATTCTTTCCGAACGGGCAGGTGCCCAGCAACAATTAGGAACGAGTGCAATCGTTATCTCCCCATGTGATGTATATGCCACCGCCGAGGCTCTTCATCAGGCATTGGTGATGCCTTTGGATGAACGAAAGACTCGTAGTGACCAGTTGCGATGGCTGGTCGAACGAGATGACATTACTGCGTGGTTATGTTGGCAATTAGAGAGCATCATTGAGTTAGGTTTGTAGGGACTAAAGTGAAACAGCCATCTATTGCGATAATTCATTATTCCGCCCCACCAGTGGTTGGTGGAGTTGAAGCCGTAATCCAAGCTCATACCAATATACTTGCATCGTCTGGTCACCGAGTACGTGTTATTGCTGGTTTGGGCGATAGGAGTGGTTTTCCAGAGGAAGCGGAGCTCCGTTTAGTCCCGGAGATCGGTTCGCAATTTCCAGAGGTGTTGGAAATGAGTGCGCAATTGGAGCAGGGTGATGTACCGACTATATTTAATAATTTCGTCACTCAATTGAACGAGAAACTCAAATCCCACCTTGTAGGCTTTGATTGGTTAATCGTACATAACATTTTCACAAAGCACTTCAATCTACCTCTAACTTGCGCTCTTCATAAGCTTTTAGATGACCATATCATCGGTGGTTGTATTGCTTGGTGTCATGATTTTACCTGGACAAGTCCTAGCTCTAGTCTAAAAGTCCATGCGGGTTACCCCTGGGATTTATTAAGGACCAAATGGCCAGGGGTCAAATATGTGGTTGTCTCGAAGCAGCGCCAGCAAACATTGGCAGCACTCTTTGACTGTCCTGAGGATGAAATCTCCGTGATTTACAATGGGGTTGATGCTCAGGAGCTTCTTGGATTAAGTGAGATTGGAATGAGTCTGATAGATAGACTTGGTTTGTTCGATTGCGATTTGATCCTTGTCATGCCTGTAAGGGTTACAAAAGCCAAAAATATCGAATTGGCTCTTCAAGTTATAAAAGAGATCAAAGCTATGGGGTATCGACCGAAACTAATTCTGACAGGCCCCCCAGATCCCCATGATCCAGAAAATATCGCTTATTATCATTCGCTCTTGAACTTACGTGGTGAACTTGGGTTGGATGCGGAAGCACACTTTATATATGAACTCCAGATCCTTGAAGACAAGGGGAATGTCATTGATATTGCAACTGTCGGCGAATTGATTCGAGCGAGCGATTTAGTCTTTCTACCCAGCCATAGGGAAGGTTTTGGGATGCCGGTACTTGAAGCGGGTCTGATCGGTATTCCCGTAATCGCAACTGAGGTGCCTTCAATCCGTGAGATCGCAGGGGATGATGCTATCGTAATCGGGAGTTCCCAAACACCAAAACAAGTGGCAGAAATGATCGATGAATGGGCCAGGGAAGATCGTGTACACCATATGCGCAGGCGCGTTCGTCAATCCTATACTTGGGATAGGATCTACAAGAACAATATCCTTCCTTTACTCACCTCGCGTGAGGACTAGAAATGCTCTCGCCAGATCAATTTTACACGAAGGTATTCAATGCAAAGAGCCTCTGGTTATTCCTTGACTACGATGGCACTTTAGTTGATTTTGCTCCTACACCGGATATCGTCGAACCACAACCTGCAGTGATCGAGTTGCTTACGAAAGTGGCAAACCATCCCCGGATACGTCTAGCAATAATTAGTGGTCGACGCCTTGAAGATCTTGAGAAGTTACTACCTATTCCTGGTGCGATACTTGCTGGAACTTATGGAATTGAATTGCGAGCAGAGCGTGATGAGCGGATAGAACGTATCCCCTATGAGGACATCCGGCCGACATTGGAAAAATTGAAGTCGGTCTGGGAACCCTTGGTATTGAAAGGGGACAGATTCTTTCTGGAAGATAAGGGCTGGGCATTGGCCATACACGCCCGATTTGTGGAAGATGCTAAAGCGAAAGAGGTTATCGCAAAGGCACGCAAAATGGCTGAGCATTTTGTGGATCCAAGATCTTTTCGCATCCTAGGAGGGCATAAGTTCCTTGAAGTAGCGCCTCTTGAAGCGCATAAGGGAACAACAGTCGAGTATATTCTCCAACGGTACCAGCGGGAAAATGCTTTGCCCCTCTATATGGGTGATGATGACAAGGACGAAGAAGCGTTCGAAACAATTAAATCTCGTGGAGGAATACCGATCTTGGTTGCTTCAATCCCTAGGAAGAGTGGAGCTTGTTATCGGCTGGATTCACCCAAGGCTGTTCACAGATATCTGGAACTGATTATGAGTAAGGTCAAGAATAAGTCACTCCCCTAGCAACTGCAATTCCATCACACTTTCCTGGGTCAGGCTCAGAAGGGAACGGAGCATATTAAGCTTAGTGTGAAATTTAGTCGTCGGTTTTGTATGATTTATATTCAACGTGATTTTGAATAGGGTTGATCGTTCTTTCTTAGATGGAAAGATCATCATTTCGTTGATTGACCCAATGGAGCCATCCCTTTACATCGTTTCCAAAATCTTGTCCAGAAATCTCTTTTAAGGCAAAGAGGATGTCCTCGATTACACTTTGAGAGCAATCGTTCTGATTTGCTTCAAGCGAGTTTACCAGGGCTTTCGCTGCTGGAAGCCCGATGACCTTAATGGTCCTTAGAGCTCTCACCTTAAGCGTTTGTAACTTCTTACTCTGAGAAGTCAATTCATGGAAACGCTTGCTGGTACTAATATAATAGTGGACTAATTCTTCTGTAGCCTCTTTACTACGGATTTTTCCCAACGCTCGGGCAGCGCTCATGGACACAATATCTATTGGTGAGTGAAAAGCTTTTAGTAGGTGCTTGACGGTTGTTGGATCTTCGATTCTGCCAAGAGACCAAGCGGAGGAGCTAATTAGGAATGGACTCGCTTCTTTATCGTTGAAAATGGCGACGAGATTATCGACAGCTTGTTTTTCACCGATTTTCCCTAATGCGACAACAAGATCAATCATCAAGGTTTCCTCGTCAACTGTTTTCAGTAAGGATAAGATTGGATCCACGGCCCGAGCATCTGCGATTTCTCCTATTGCTCTAGCAGAGAGCTGGCGCACTTCTAAACGCTCTTGATCGTCTAATAAGATGTCCAAAAGGGATTGAAGCGCGGACTGACCAATCTTTGAAAGCGCATGAACGGCTGCGTTCTGAACTTTATTATCTTCGTCTCTAAGCATGTCCGTGAGTGCAGTAATTGATTTTTCGGCTTGCATTTCCCCCAAGAAATACACAGCCCCCTCGCGAATTGTTGGGTCATCGTGTTGAAGTCTTTGATTAAATAACGCAGCCAATTTTCCGTTCCATATATTCAGGACTTCACCGATCTCATCCACTGGAATGTAATCTTGAGTTTGCTCACCATGGTATTTCAGCAAGAACCATTCAGCGACATGAACAGGATTAAGCTCTCGTATTGCCTCTTCAGCGTCTTGGCGAATTTGACCATCAAGATCCTTGAGCGCGGTTATCAACCCTTCGATATTATTCTGCTTCAACATCTTTGTAATATTTGGTTTTAGGATTCGCATTATGTTTACTTTCTATGAATTTACCCACGGAGAATATTATCGAAGGATGAGAGAGACAATATACTATCAAACTGATGTTATGCCCTTTAAGATTAAAGTTCAATTAAGCTCTTTCGATATGTTATTACGCTTGCGTAATGACTATTAGTGTCTTCTCAAAATTGAATCTAACAATGTCGAATGTCTAATCTACAATATGGGCTCCCTTCGCTATAGGGAATATTTTTCTGGAGCGGATCGGATTTCGGTATATTCAGCAGCTAGAAAATGCCCTCATCATGTGAAACGACGATCACATCCTCAGCCTGTGGTCCTTTTACGCCTTCCGTTATTGAGAACTCAACACCCTGTCCTTCCTGGAGATTGCGGAATCCATCTCCCCTGATAGAAGTGTAGTGCACAAATATATCGAGACCGGTTTCTCGCTCAATAAATCCATAACCTTTCTCAGGGCTGAACCACTTAACCCTTCCGGTTTCACGTTCTTGCATCTCACCCTCCTCCTTTCTTTGACAAGTAGATTTAAGTAAGCGTTGCCTCATGATTGGTTTATGAAATCAATCGATGATTCTCAGATTTCACACCTAGAGCCCATTGACATGGATTGTTGAGATTTTTTTCATTCATACCAGGAGATTATTTCGGAATCTTCTCGGGATTTTAGAAACTCTAACCAAATTCTCTCTTAAAGAAAATTAAGAGAGGGTTGAGGACGATTCCTTAAGGCGGTTATTAGCACCAATTACCAGATAATGCTTGTGGAGATCACGGGCTAGATAACGCTTCGTAGTTGAATTCCAAGGGGGATCCATCGTACACTTCTAAGTGAGGAGGTCCGCGATGCGGACTGGACCTAAAGGGGCGCGGATTTTTTAACTTGAAGTTATAAAAATCGATACGGGCTCATTTGTCCCAGATAAGTGAGCCGACGATTGAACCAATAACGGCACGGGCTTGTGAAAATGTCCCATAGTCAACATCGGTCTACCGAGCCCGCCTTGAGCGGAGCCAAAGGTCTCTGAGCCCGGGTACGTTCCTGTCGCTCGTCAAGCAGAGGATACCAACAGTCACTCCCCAGCTTCATACTACTACCGACTCTCTGCGGCAGACGACTACACAATTGTTTTGTGTAATATTGAAGAGGCGGCTTTGCTATTCAGCATCAAATTGAAGGTGAGTTGCTCACCAATGGTACAATCGAGACCATTACCCCGCCAGGTTATATTCATCACAAATTTGATTAAACCTGCGAATCAAACCAAAGGCAAATTGGTTAGGTCGTTAGCAAAGAAAATGAAAACGAGGAGATAAAATCATATGAAGGTAGCATTCAAAATTTACAAAACAACATGTAATACATGTGTAAGTATGGTGAGTTATTAAAACCAAGAATAAGTTTCATTGATTGAAATTGGTTGTACTCAATAAATTATTAACTTTTTTCCCGGTAAGTGAACATTGGACTGCTGAAAACCTCTAGCCAAATGAAATGACTCTCGTCTAGTGTTCCCGCAGCGACACATGACAAGGTAAAAGATGAACCCAATTACAACCGAAGTAGTTGGCAATGCTTTCCAATCCATTGCCGAAGAGATGGGCGTCGCATTAGTACGCTCAGCTTATTCAACCAACATAAAAGAACGCAGGGATTGCTCTTGTGCAGTGTTTACATCTGATGGAGGGCTGATATCTTTAGCGGAACACATTCCCATTCACTTGGGTTCCATGCAAGGACTGATGACAGAAATCGCCCAAAATCGGAATAGTTGGGAGCTAAGTCCCGAAGATGTCATTATCGCTAATGACCCATATCGAGGAGGCGGTTCTCACCTTCCGGATATTGCCCTCCTCAAACCTGTCTTCTACGAGAAAATGATAGTTGCTTTTGTAAGCAACATTGCTCATTGGTCTGATGTTGGTGGTCGTTCACCCGGTGTAGGAACAGCCGGCGATTCTACCGAGATTCTGCAAGAAGGTGTTCGAATTCCACCAGTGCGCATCGTCTCGAAAGGTCAGGTGCGTAACGACCTGCTAGAACTACTAATTTTGAACATGCGAGATCGCCATGAGCGGTTAGGTGATTTTCGAGCACAAATCGCAGCACTGCAATTGGGAGAACGTCGCCTGCACGAACTCATTGATCACTATGGGACAACTACTATAGCGAGCAGTATTGCGAAGTTGCACGCATACAGCGAACGTCGACTGCGAACCGAATTGAGAGAGATTCCTAAGGGCACTTATCGCTTCACAGATCAGATGGATGATGACGGAGTCTCAGATACACCTCTAGATGTTCAGGTATCTATCACCATATCACACGGAGCACAGCCCACAATTACCTTCGATTTCACCGGTACATCTGCTCAGGCTGCTGGAGGGATCAACATGGTCTGGCAGGCGTTGTTGGCAACGGTTTTCTATTCAGTCAAGGCGATCATTGCACCTGATATCCCTCTAAATGAAGGTTTCCAGCGTCCGATACAAATCAAGGCTCCGGAAAGCAGCCTGGTCAACGCCCAAGAGCCAGCACCTGTGGGCGGGAGGACAGATACATGTCAGCGAGTAGTGGATGCAATCTTGGGGGCTTTGAGTCAGGTTATTCCCGGACAAGTAGTCGCGGCTTCGAACGGAGCAACCACAGCTATCATCTTTGGTGGAACTAAGGCCCTTTCTGGTTGTGACTTCGTATACGTAGAAGCTTTGGGAGGGGGGATGGGCGCGCGCGCCTCCAAGGATGGAATAGATGGGGTACAAGTTCATATCACCAATACCTCAAATTTACCCATCGAGTCTATGGAGATGGAATATCCACTACGAGTGTTACGTTACGGGTTGGTGCCTGACTCCGGTGGACCCGGGAAGTACCGGGGCGGTTTATCCATCCGCAAAGACATCCAAGCCTTAAAGACAGTGCTTTTTTCCGCTCATTCCGATAGGCACCGTATTCCTCCTTGGGGGTTGAAAGGTGGATTGTTTGGGGGCTGTGGGCGTTTCCTGTTAAATCCCAATACATCAGAGAAGAAGATTATCGGTTCCAAAGTCTCAGATGTTTTGGTTCGCGAGGGAGATGTGATCAGCATTCAAACGGCCGGAGGTGGTGGTTTTGGTTCTCCTCTGGAACGGGATCCGGAGCTGGTAGCTTATGATTACCTGCAAGGTAGGGTCAGTTATCGGGAAGCCCGGGACCGCTATGGAGTGGAGTTGAATGAGGAAGGAGTAGTGGATCAAAAAACTACATCTGTTCTTCGGGGCAAGATGAATACAAGCAAGGACAAATAACAAATGCGCGCGGCTATTGACATTGGGGGTACATTTACTGATGTTCTTCTCTATGATGAGAAAACAGGCGCTTTGTGGAAAGCCAAGGTACCATCCAGCACACACCAACCTGCGCAAGCATTCATGTCGGGACTGCATCTGGCTCTAGCTTCTGCGGAGAGCGAGTTTTCTCAGCTTAATGCATTGATTCATGGGACAACGATTGTTACCAATGCACTGCTGGAGGGACAAACAGCACCTGTCGGTTTGTTGGTTACGAAAGGATTTCGCGATTTACTGGAAATCGGTCGACAACAACGCCCCGAGTTGTATGATTTGATGGCTGATCGAAGGGCTCCATTGGTCCCTCGCCACAGGGTACGGGAAATTCAAGAACGAGTCGGCGCTGATGGACAAATGGTGGTTCCGTTGAATTTGGTGACTGCCAGGGATCAAATTCGAACACTCAAAGCATCGGGAGTTGAATCGCTTGCGATTGTTCTACTTTTTTCCTTTTTAAACCCCGATAACGAAAACAAGCTCAGGGAACTCGCACAGGGTTATTTTTCTGAGCGTTCTATTTTTCTCTCCAGCCGACTATGTCCTGAATTCCGCGAATTCGAACGCGCCAGCACGACAGTTGTTTCTGCGGCTGTAGCTCCCAAAGTGCTCTCATATTTGCAGACGATCCAAGGAAAGCTGGATGCACAAGGCTGGCAACGGGATGACCTGTATATTATGCACTCTGGCGGAGGTACGCTACCACCTCGAGAGGCGATGAGAAAGCCCCATACCATGATAGAGTCAGGGCCTGCAGCAGGGATCATTGCCACAGGACAATTAGCCCAAACATTGGGATTAGAGCGGGTCATTGCCTTTGACATGGGTGGCACAACGGCCAAAGCAGGGTTGGTTTTAGATGGACACCCTCTATACTCTACTGAATGTGAGGTGGGTGGGGGAATGCATCACGGAGGTCGAGCGCGGGGCAGCGGCTATCCCGTTCGGTTTCCCATGATTGACATGGCCGAATGTGGAGCAGGTGCGGGAAGTATTGCCTGGATTGACTCCGGCGGGCATCTCAAAGTGGGCCCTCAAAGCACAGGAGCAGACCCTGGCCCGGCTTGTTATGGGAAAGGGGGGCATTATCCCACTGTTACAGACGCCTATCTGGTGTTAGGGTACTTAGATCCTGGCTCTTTCCTCGGAGGTGATATGTCCCTCGACCCCCGGTTGGCCGCACAAGCGCTCCGTGAACATGTTTGTAAGCCCATGAATATGAATTTACAAGAAGCCGCATTGGGTATTGTAACCATGGCAAACACCAACATGCTGCGCATCCTACGACTTGTTTCTATTGTTCGCGGTCACGACCCGCGGGATTTTACCTTGGTGGCGTATGGGGGAGCAGGACCGCTCCACGCAACAGTTTTGGCTGAGAAATTAGCCATCCGCCGTGTAATCGTTCCCCGTTTCCCTGGCTTATTCTCAGCATTGGGATTATTGAATGCTGATGTAACGACAGACTTTGTCGAAACAGTAATGGTCACATTGACACCTGAGAATTTGGATAGTCTCAATGCCGCTCTCAGTCGCTTGGGCACCAAGGCGAATGCCTGGTTTCGACAAGTGAATGTGGCAGGCGAAAAGCACATGATAAGGGTATCCGCTGACCTGCGATTCCTACGTCAGAATTATGAATTGCGCATTTCATTACCCAGGGCTTACGTATCCTTGGAGGACATCGCAACGATCCAAACACAGTTTCATGAAGCGCATATGTCTGAGTATGGGCATAGTACACTTGGTGAGACCATCCAGGTGGTGTATCTGCGTCTGCAGGCAGTGAAGCCCTTGACAAAGCTAGATCTGAAACCTTTGGATGATAACAATAGTAGGATGATCACCGCCACTTCTGATGAAAGCCGATTTGTCTGGTTCCCTGGTGGACAGATGCAATGCCAGGTGTTTCAACGCGGTGACATGAAAGAAGGACACACGCTTGATGGGCCAGCCATCATCCAAGAAAAGGAAGCCACCACACTGGTTGAGAGAAAGTGGTGTTTACGAGTGGATCAGTTCGGTAATTTGATGATTGAGAAGGATTGAGCTATCCCCCAACGGAATCTGAGATAGGTGTTTTTGATCCCTTGATAGGGTGGATAGAAATATGTCTGCTTCGAAGCTGGATAGATAACTATTATCAGAGGAACAATCTGTCCAGCTTGCTTCGTCGATCAAACCGGAATAGTCATCGTACCGGGAATATATGGTAGCGGGATCTGATGAATAATCTGAGTCCCATATACCATCTCTAGCAAAGCCCCAACGATACTGAAGGGATCATTATCGGGATCTGATGAGCCGGCGCCATTGAGCTCAATGGGAGTTCCCTCAAATCCCAAGTAAGGACCTCCTGCATCTGCAAATGGTGGTTGATTAGGAGATGGCAGTGTTACACAAACTTCCTCGCTATAATCAACCACAAATTGTACTGTTGGTATTTGTGTGTGGGTGTGAAGGTTCTTAGGGTAAAGCAGAAGGTTACACCTGGCTGCAAATCATTAACCAAATAACTCGACGCGAATTTATTTTCTGTCTGACCAATAATGGTATAAGGACCGCCGGGATTGGTGGCGAAGTCTACTTCATAGAAGCCGCCACAATCAGTAAAGAGAATTGGCGTCTAGGTCAATTCGACATCGTAAAAGGGAGAGCAGAGGCTTGCAAGTCAGTCGGAGAGATAGTTTGTGTATGTGCCCAGCACTCTTGGTCTACAGTATCCAAAAAGGCGATAACTGTTGGATCAGCTGAGGATAAACTGTTGTAAGTAATAGGTCCCCATTCCAAATTCACTAGCTCGGTTAAAGATAGTGGAACTTCGCCCTTAAGTGCGTTATATGGGACATGCAATACCGTCAGGTTAATTAAGTTGCCAAGTTCAGCGGGGATATTTCCTACCAATTGAGGTTTTCCTACTCGATCTTAGGAATCTCAGTAACTGATGTACAAGAGAAAGAGGGATCTGCTGCTTAAACAGTGTGAGCTATAAATATAACTAACCCTATCGTCGCGCATAATAGCAAGAGGAGTATGATCCCAAATTTGCGTCTTTTCCTCATCTTTCACCTCCCAATGATTTGTATTCAGATGACACGGAAAAAACAGAAATAGCCGATCTCCAGCGAAGTCGGGTATTATTAATTCGATGTAAATCAGTGGCTACCAAGCCCACTGAAGCCAAAATGAAGAGTTTTTACCTACATATCTAATAATAGGTTATCCATTTTATCTCTGTCAGCCATCTACTTTCGTGTAGCCTTCTTTATTATATTTTTTGCAACAAATGCCTAACTCAAATGGTGATTCTCCATTCAAGCACAGATAAGCCTACTCTCATAGATGAAGATCTGGGAAATGGCTGCAATAGGGCTGGCGAGCACAACGGAGAACGAGTGAATTATGATGTGTAGCAAAATCTTGGTCTGAAGAGATTTTGTTTCCGATACAGCAGATTCTTGTTTTCCTAATCTTATAGATTCCTACATAATAGTGGCCATAAGGCGAAGTTCTCTCTGGGAGAGCTGCGCCTTTTGCTTTAACTGGAGGTCGCAGGATGAAGAAACTCAAAGAAATGATGCGAGATACCCGCGGGGATATGGCAGAGAAGGCGGTCGTGTGGGTGCTGATCTTATTGGCAGCCATGGGCGCATTTGCCCTTCTCGGGGGAAGAATTGCAGAGGCGGTGCAAAGAGTGGCGAATGCCATTTAGGGTCCTGATAAAACTTGAGCGGATTCTGGCAGATCGCCGCGGCGAGATCGCGGAAACCGCCGTTACGCTGCCAGTTATCCTGCTGGCGGGGCTCGCCCTTGTGAACTTGACTATTGCAGGGTTCGCGTCGGTCAACGCAACAAATGCAGCTAGCTATGGAGCCAGAATGGGGTCGGTCAATCAGGAAGCTCCAGCAGTATCGGCGATGGCCGCTGCAAACAATCTGCTGTCGAAAACATCCATAGGAGACTATTCGGTCTATGCATCAGGGGGAGGAAGGCCTGGAGATTCTCTAGCCGTAACGGTGCAGTGGTCGGTTCCCAATTATTTCAGAGGTCTGATGGCCATGTTCGGCCAGGGAATTGAAGAATTCACAGGGACTGCTGTAGCGTACTTCCGCCAGGAGGGGTGGTGAAGGTCCGATCAGGTCCATACCCTTTGGACGAAGCCGGCTACTCCATGGCTTGGTGGGCGGCATTCCTTGCCTTTGTCCTGGTCCCTTTGATGAGTCTGGCGGTGGATATCACCCGGTTGCTTCATGTGCGTACGGACCTCCAGGCGGCCATAGACGCGGCCTGTGAGGCAGCGGCATTGGCCCCGGATTTAGGCGCATTTCGAGAGACTGGAGTGCAGAGCATCAATGAGGGTTTGGCAGGTGCTTACGCGGCGTATGCCTTTCGGGCCTCTGTGGTCGAAGCGGATTTGGTGCAATACGATCCGGCGCTCACGATGTTGTCCACGATTGGGCCGTCCGAGGTGGCTTGCGGGGCACAGGCCGTAGTGCGATCGCTCATTCCTTTCGGTCTGCGATTGAACGTGGCAGTAGCTGCAAGGGCGAAGATGCGATTTATTCAACGGTGAAGAGGCTGGATGGACGTAGAGATTGAACTGGGCAGAGGCTGGTGGTGGGTGATTGCGTCTATGGCGGTACTTGCACTTTTGGGTTTGGTTCTGCTTGGAAGAGCGGTGACGCCCGAGGGTGGTGGGCTGCTCACTTTGGAGGCGTGGAAGTTACTCAGGGAAAATCATGCCTATGATGCAGAGTTATCCACTCTTCAGCAGAATGCCGACGAGCTGGCGAGCCTGCTCAACGAGCGACCGGATCCTGTGAGAGCGGCCCTTGCAGCGGACCGCATTCAACAATCGGCACTGGATGGACACCCAGCGCTGGCGTTGCAGCGGGAGGCCTTATCCCACGCGGCCGAGGAAGTCAGGATCTGGGCTGTGGGCGGTGGAGCCAGGGAAGATGCGGAGGTCGCATTGATTGAGGCGGGAAGACTGGTGAAGCAGGGGACCGAGCGGTGAGCATCGAAGTCCTCGAGCGTGGAATGCAGGATATGTATAAGGCTGAGCGGGACCTTCGCATGATTGTTGAGGGTCAAAACCGTGAGTTTCGTGATGTGCTCGCACAGCTTGCTTACCGCCTGGCAGGAGGATCATTGGAAGAGATCCGACGCGAAGATCCCACAGCGCCTGGCAGTTGGGATCCTGGGCGCTGGGAGGGTTTCTTTCGCGACGTACTGCATGGATATACCGGTTGGGCGCAACCGGAGGGTTTAAGAGAACAACTGTTTCGGCTTCGAAAAACATTGCAGGTATCAGAAAGGACCAAGCAGGATATTGAAGCGGAACTCCGTCGAACTCATGATGAGCTCGCAAATCTGCGATCGACTGTTCAGCATGGGAGCGGTACGCATTCGGGAGTGAATGGTAATGTCAAAGTGCCCCAAGCTGTCGGTGTGGAAAGGCCCGAAATCCCACGGAAGCCGCCCTCGCGCTTTGCCGCCAGGCTGGGGACAGGCAATCGATGGCGACGGGAAGGGCTGGTGCTGTACCTCATGGCGACGAAGGGGTGGTCGGTGCGGTTGGAAATCCTGGATGTCGTTGGAAGATTGGAGAA
>JABAOF010002997.1_pt2 | contig 36975 bp, 31 predicted proteins | sample 7062171 | NCBI WGS metagenome assembly JABAOF01 (sample SAMN14538628, study PRJNA623070) | marine sediment metagenome | biome: marine biome [ENVO:00000428]; feature: marine pelagic biome [ENVO:01000023]; material: deep marine sediment [ENVO:00002113] | place: India: Gulf of Khambhat ...
TCGGCTCCGGCATCGACCTTTTCCCATTGAATTTTCACCCCTGTAGCCTCAATACATTTTCGGGCAGCATCGACCACTTCCGGGCCCACGCCATCACCAAGTATTAATGTAACTTTGTACATACTCACCCCCTTTTATTTATTGTAGCAGCAAAGCGCCGCCATTGCGAGGCAACCCCGCACGCTAAGCGTACGGGACGACGAAGTCCAGATTCATCGTCCCGATCAAAAGATCGGGATTTTCCCGATTTTCAATCGGCACTCGCAATGACGCGAACACGGAGCAGAGCTTTGCTCTGCAGCTACATTGCGAAACAATATTTACAGTTGGAAACCGCCGTGTTTCCTGATGTGTTCTACCAATCCGCCATCGCGTAAAATGTTAACCATTACCCGAGGAAGCGGACGGAATATTAGTTCCAATCGTGTTTTTTTATTTCTTATTACCCCTTTGGCTAAATCGATTTCCAGTTCGTCTCCCTGAGTAATCTTCTCGGTTTCACATTCCAGAACGGGCAGTCCAATATTGATTGCATTGCGAAAGAATATTCTGGCAAAAGACCTGGCCAAAATTGCCCCTACACCACAGAGTTTGATTATTGTGGGAGCATGTTCCCGGGATGAGCCCATACCAAAGTTCTTCCCTGCTACAATGAAATCTCCTGACTTTACTTTCTTTATAAATTCGGGATTAGCGTCTTCCAGCGTATGTTTTGCCAGCTCCGGCAAATTGTTCCTCAAATGGAAATATCTCCCGGGTGCGATTAAATCTGTGCTGATGTTATCCCCAAACTTATGCGCTTTGCCTTTAAGAATCACTCTTTCCTCCTTCCGCTTCGCTTCAGTCGGTGACCTGCCTGCTCACCGACTCGCAGGCGTCGCTGGTCCGTTCCTCCCTATTCGTCCCGATTTCATCGGGACCCTCCTTTTTACAATCTTTCTCTGGGGTCGCTTATCTTTCCCTTTACTGCTGTCCAGGCAGCTGTAGCCGGAGAAGAAAGATATATCTCGGAATTGGGGTTACCCATTCTGCCCTTAAAATTGCGGTTCGCTGTGGACAGGCACTTGTCGTCATCAGCCAAAATCCCTCCCTGGATGCCCACGCAGGGCCCGCATCCCGGGCTCAAAATAGTAGCCCCGGCGGCAACGAGTATCTCCAGAATTCCTTCTTTTACTGCCTGCAAATAGACCTGCCGGGAGGCCGGAGCAATAAGTAACCTTGTTCCCGGAGCACATTTTTGCCCTTTCAATATTTCTGCCACCAGGCGCAAATCCTCTATTCGCCCGTTGGTACACGTGCCAATGAAAACCTGGTCAATTCTTGTATCTTTAGCTTTTATTTGAGAAATTGGTTTAACATTATCTGGAGTCGGGGGAAAGGCAATCATTGGCTCTAATTTTGAGACATCGATTTCAAAAACTCTTTCGTATTTTGCATCCTTATCTGCCTTGATTTCTTTATATCCCTTTTCCCGGCCCCTTTCCTTAAGATAGGCTCTAGTTATGCCATCGGAAGCAACAAGCCCAGTTTTTGCACCTGCTTCCACGGCCATATTGCAAAGAGTGAGCCTTCCGGAGAGGGACATCTTTTCCACCGCCTCCCCGGCAAATTCCAAAGCCCTGTAAGTTGCTCCATCAGCTCCCAGCATACCAATAATGTACAGACTCAAATCCTTGGCAGAGACGCCCGGGGAAAATTCTCCTCGCGCGTTGATCAAAAAGGTCAGGGGAACTCTGAGCCAGGTCTTTCCTGTAGCCATCACTACAGCAGCATCCGTTGAGCCCATTCCGGTAGCAAAGGCAGCCAGAGCCCCGGAAGTGCAAGTATGAGAATCGGCACCAATGACAATATCACCAGGATTCACGAAACTTTCCACCAATATCTGATGGGAGATGCCTTCGCCAATTTCAGATAATTTTACCCCCGTCTTTTCTGCGAATTCCCTTAGGGCTTTATGGGTGTTGGAGAGTTCCTGTCGAGGACTGGGGACAGCGTGATCGAGGAAGATTATGGTCCTCTGTACTTGACGAGTGGTCAACTTATCAAATTGTTGCAAAGCCAGGGGGGCTGTACCGTCCTGGAGCATGCAAATGTCTACCGGAACGACGACTATCTCATCAGCATGTACCTCTTTATTACAGCGGTCACTGATAATCTTTTCCGCAAGCGTTTGGCCCATAACTGCTCCTTCCTGTGAATAATATAAGATTTATTCTGCGTACAGCTTTTCTATGTCCTTTACCATGTAATCTATGTCGAAGGATGGATAAAGCGTTTTCTGGCCCTCTTGTCCCATTTTCTGGGCTGAATCTCTGTTCTCAATTAACCAGATTACTCTTTCGGCCATTCTATTTAAATCATCCGGTTCAACCAGAAATCCGTTTTTCCCATCAATAATCGCTTCTCTGGCGCCATCTACCTTAGTAGCAACCACAGGCTTCCCGGAAGCCCACGCTTCCAGGAAAACTCTGGGTAGACCTTCCCATAGAGAAGTTAAAACCAGCACATCAAAAATACGGATTATCTGGGGAATGTCTCTTCGCCACCCGGTCAAAACTACGCGAGTTTTCAGGTTCAGTTGTTCAATCAATTTTTCGATTTTTGGCCTCAATTCGCCGTCACCAACCAGCACAAATTTTGCCTGGGGACAGACCGAGCATACCCTCTTAGCTAATCTAATGAAGTTCAAAGGAGCTTTTTGTGGTTTAAAACAGGCAATCATTCCGATTACTGGTTCATTTTTTTCTATTCCAATTTCTCTTCTTTTTCCGTCAACATCAATACTAATATCAGAAAATGCTTTAATTTTTATCCCGCTGTGAATCATAGCATATTGTCCTTCTTCTCCAATCCCGTTTGCCAGCCCCTTCTTGATATTCTCGCCAGATACAGTCACCAATTTGTCAGTGACTCTGGCTGTCATCCTTTCTGACCAGATCAGTAATTTTCTCACCCACCACTTCTGATAATCGTTAAATCCAAACCCGTGATAAGTATGCATTATTTTAGGAACTTTTGCAAAATGGGCTGCCCACCGGCCAAGAATGCCTGCTTTGGAAGAGTGGGTATGTACCAGGTCAACTTTTTCCGATTTTAAGAGTCTGTACAAGGAAATCAGGGCTAAGGTATCTCTTAATGGAGAAATCGGTCTAACAAGGTGAGGAATAAAGAAACACCTTATTTGGCGACTATTTTGAACCTCCTGGTCAAGTATACCGCCTGGGCCGCTAATCAGAACAGGGTCGTATTTACCGCGGTCTAGATGCTCGATGGTGTAAATCGTGTTCTGCTGGGCGCCACCCAATTCCAGCATAGTAATAATATGGGCGACTTTGATCTTGGCCATCTTTGAATCCTGCCTCAGAAGATATGCCAGCGTGGGGTCAAAGTTTAATTATCTCCTTCAACCATTTTATTTCTATCTTCAAACCTTCTGTCAAATCGAAACGGGGGTCGTAATTCAGCAACCTCTTTGCTTTACCAATATCAGCAAGAGTATCCCGCATATCCCCCTTTTGTGGATTGATATGCCTGATGCGGGCTTTCTTTTCCATGAGCTTCTCCAGGAGACCAGTTATTTCATTAACTTTGGTCTGAGTACCTCCACCAATATTGAACACCTCTCCGGAACAGTCCTTCTCCGTTACCAAAAAGTTTGCTCTTACAGCGTCCTCAATATAAGTGAAATCGCGGGTCTGGTTTCCATCACCGTAGATGTTAATCTCTTCTCCCTTCAGCATTGCTTTGATAAACTTGTGAAAGGCCATATCCGGTCTCTGTCGCGGCCCGTAGACCGTAAAATACCTTAGTGATACAACGGGAACCCCAAAATTCTTCCAGTACGAATAACACAGACTTTCACAGGCAAGTTTGGAGACACCATATGGGGAGACTGGTGAAAGTAGTCTATCTTCCCTCATCGGTAACTCGCAATCTCCGTAAACAGAGGAAGACGAGGCGAAAATAAGTGATTTCAGAGAAACTTTCTTGGCTGCTTCCAGCAATCTCTGCGTGGCTAGAATGTTATTATTTATATATGCCTCAAAACGGGCTCCCCAGCTGGCAATAACTCCTGGCTGGGCAGCATGGTGAAAGACATAATCGGTCCCTTCCAACAACTTACCTAAATCTACATCTAGAATGTCTTTCCTTACAAGAGTGAAATTGGGCGATTTCACCAGGTTTTGCACATTGGATTCTTTAATTCTCTGGTCGTAGTAATCCGTAAAGGAATCAATTCCCGCAACCTCAAAGCCAGATTCGACTAGTTTCTCCGACAAATGCGATCCAATAAATCCGGCACAGCCAGTAACCAGACAACGCATTTTTCCTCCTAAAAAGCCGACCGACCAGACCTGGTTCGGCAAAGACTATAACACATCTTAGTGGTCCCGATACATCGGGACAGCTACAATTGTGAAGCTAACTTTTCTGCAACTTCCTTTCCTTCTAATATCGCCTCTTCCATGGTAGAATACTTCCAGTCACCATATCGTCCCACGGAGTAGATATTTTGCTTCTCCAGGTACTTCTTGATCATCTTAAAGTTTCTATCTCGTTCTCTATCGTAAATAACATAAGCATACGGTATCTTTTCTCGATGTTCCACAAGGATTTCCCTCTCGGTTCTGAGAATCCCGGCCTTTATCAGGTCCTTTTTTGCTCTGGCAACAATTTCTCTCTCCTTCTTTGGGGTCATCTGGCCTGGCTTGCAGGCAATCTCAACATAGAGAGAACTTGTGCCACCGGGACACATATTGTGGGAGAACTTTTTGGGAAATCCGACCCGATAGAAAATATATTTTCTCTCGGGAAAATAGACCCAGTGTCCATGATCCACATTCTCCCGTCCAATTCCCAGATTCAAATTTAAGACCGAAGTATGTTTCAATTTAAGTGCAGCCCTTCTAATCTTTCCTGGCACATTATCTATTATATTTAAAATCAATTCTGGCAAAGGAACTGTGGAAACTAGAAATTGGAACTTCTGTTTGAATTTTACCTCTTGGAAGTAGGCCATTTTTTTTCTTATGTCTATCCTGGAAAGGCGCGCGTTCAATTTCAAATTCTTAACCTTTGCCCCAAATGCATCTGGCAGTTTCTGGATCCCTCCTTTTCGGGGATAGTCGAAACGGACATTATATCCAAAACGCTTCCTGTGGTCAATCAGGGCGCCTCGCACCACTTCGTGAATTGTGGGCGAAGGCACATATTTGGGATTCACTTTTATCCATTCACAGGTTAGGTCTCGGGGATGGACTGTCCATATTTTTTGATTATAGGGTAGCATAAAATGTTTGGCAATGCCCTTCCCGAAGTTCCGCAAAATCCAATGGTAGAACGATTCTTTAGGCGCAATTTTTGTCCCGACGAGTCGGGGCCGAGATTGGCACTTTGCGTCAATAAGTCCAAACACACATTCTTTTACCACCTCCGGTGGTAACCCGTATGTATTTGCCTGAAATGGATATCTGGTGTAGATACCTTTTGAATAGATGCGGGCATCTCTGGGAATATCGGCGCTGAGATTTCCCCTCAAAAGTTTCCTTACTAATTGCTTTGTATATTGCTGTTTCAAATGCAGGAGGTGCCCCAGAATATCGAAAGTGAATTTACTACCTAATCCAGGACATTCTACATACTCTGAACGGCATAAGCCACCGACCTTTTCTTTTTTCTCATAAATTGAGTAGTCTATTCCTCCCATCTTTTCCAGATGGAAAGCAGTGGATAAACCGGTTAGTCCTGCTCCTATTATTAAGACTTTTCCAGCCATTATTCCACCCTTACATAAACCAGACGCGTAGCATAAATGATAGCAAAAGCGATAATCACTGCATATATAATCACTGCAAGTTCAAATTTAATTATGGTAATAAGAAATGCTGCGAGCCCCAGAATCGCTGTGAGAAAATAATTAATCAGAACGACTTTCTTCCTGTTGTGTCCCATTGCCTCCAGCCGGAAAGCAAAATGGTCGCGGCTTCCAGCAAATATCGATTTCCCATTAAGTACGCGGAAAAATATGACCAATAAGGTATCGTAAATGGGGATGCCCAGAACTAAAAAAGGAGCAAAAAGCCCAATATTATTTATTGTTGTATAACTCTCCCCTAATGAGATAGCAGCCAGAATGAACCCGATAAATAAGCTCCCGGAATCTCCCATGAATATCCTTGCTGGTTGCCAGTTGTATCTTAAAAAACCGAGGCAACTTCCAGCGAGAGCTAAAGCAGCAAAGTTGACATAAATCTTTTCCGTGGGTAACGCAATGAAAGAAAAAGCCAGACCGGCAATAACTACCACTCCTGCAGCCAGACCGTCCATTATATCAATAATGTTAATTGCATTAGTTATGCCCACTACCCAGAAAATAGTCAAAATAATGGATAAGGGAAGACTGGAAATGAATTCTATCCTAATATTATACAGAATCAGGATGATGCTGGCAATGAACTGTCCAAATAATTTTACCCTGTAGTCGAGCTTCCAGATGTCGTCAATAAGTCCTAATACCATTATTAAAGTTCCCCCGTAGAATATTCCGCGCAGGTTTCGCAGAGTTCCCGTGGGAAAATGAGTGAGGAACCTGACTCCCAAAAGAGTAATAATAAAAGCCAACCAGATAGCTAAGCCCCCTAAATAGGGAACTGGCCGGGAATGAATTTTCAAATTGGGGACAGGGTGGTCGAGAATTTCAAACTTAAGGGCTATCTTCCGGAACAGAGGAGTCAACACATACGCCAGAGCTAGAGCAAAGACAAATGCCACTGCATAGGAAATCATAGTCAACCTCCCGGGTATTTTTGTAGATATCTAATCCTGTTACGGGCAACGTCAGTCCATATGCTTTCGGGATAATTGGTGGAAATTAGACTGTAGGCGTCCTTTGCCTTTTTCCAATCTTCCAATTTCTCATAGCACTGCCCTATATAGAATTGGGCGTAATCGGAATAGCCAAATTGGCTGTAATTTTTTATGAATTTCTCGTAGGCCTTAATTGCCTCTTGCCATTCTTCCAGCTTACGACAACATTCGGCAATCTTGAACTGGGCATTGGCCACAAATCTATTCTCAGGAAAATCCTGGATAAGACTCTTATATTCATCCATTGCTTTACTGTAATCTTTAAGTTTGAATTGATATATGTCACCCAGAAAATACAAAGCCTCGCTGACTAGTCCTGATTTCGGATATTTTTCGATAATATCGAGTAGACTCTGGATGGACTTTTCGTAATTGCCTCGTTCAAAATACTTCTCTGCCAGGATGTAATCATTTAACGCGCGGGGGTAGGTGAGATTATTCTTAATAAGACCCACCCTCTCCTTGGCAATGGTCACCCACTTAGAGTGGGGATATTTCTCCAGAAACTTTTGATATACATAGCAGACTCTCTTATGGTCCAACTTCTCAAAGAAGAAAAGATTTCCCAGGCGGAACAGACTCTCTTCGTGAAATGGATAATCCACAAATTCCTTCACTATATATGTATAACACTCAATTGCTTTGTCCAGGAAATCTTTCTGGCGATGGGGATTATTATGGTAAAATTGAGCCAGAAACCATCGCCCCCAGGCTTTTACATCCTTATCCTTGGTTCTCCTGATACATTCCTCGTATTCAGAAAGCGAATACCTTTTTTCGCCTCCTTTCTCTTTAGCAAGAGGTTTTATCCTTCTCTTTATTCTATCTTCCACTTCTCTGTACTTCTTTTTTCGGGCAAGTGACAGTAAAAGTCCCCTTACCAGAAAGTATAACATAACAAAGATGGCAACTGTTGCAATGCCAATTATTAACTTAACACTCATCTTTTTCCCTTTTGATTACCCCCGATGAAATCGGGTACTCCGGTCTTTTGAGAACCTAGTAAAGCATATCTTTAAACCACCGCACAGTCCTTTCTAACCCCTGTTCCAACCCAATCTGCGGTGAATAATGGAGAGTCTCACCAGCCCGAGAGATATCTGCCAAAGAATGTCTCACATCACCCTTTCTTGGACTCTCATAAGTAGCCTCTATTCTGGTCTGAAGAATTTTATTCAGTGTCTCTACCAATTCATTTATAGTGATTTTCTTGCCACAAGCAATATTAAGCACTTCTCCTGGTGCTTCTTCTGCTTCGCAGGCTCGCAAATTGGCTTCCACTACATTATCTATGAAAGAGAAGTCTCTCGACTGCTCACCGTCACCATATATGGGAGGCGATTTTCCTTTCAACATTAGAGAGATAAACTTGGGAATTACTGCCGCATATTGCGAACCGGGGTCCTGCCTGGGACCAAAGACATTAAAGTAGCGTAGACAAACCGTCTCCAGTCCATGAATAGAATAGTATATTCGACAATACTCTTCTCCAATCAACTTGGTGACCGCGTAGGGAGACTGAGGATTAGCTCTCATTGCTTCTTTCTTAGGTAAAGTGGGAGTATCTCCGTAAACGGAAGAGGAAGAAGCATAAACCATTCTTTTGACTCTCGCCTCGCGCGCCGCTAACAGGACGTTCAATGTCCCCAGGACGTTTACCCTGGTAGTGGTAAGAGGATCTTTTATTGACCTCTCTACAGAGGGCAAAGCTCCCTGATGCAGGACAAAATCGACTCCCAACATTGCCTTTTCGACTATTTCCCGATCCCTGAGGTCCCCTTCAATGAGCTCAACACTATCTTTGAACCCAACAATATTTTCTCTCTTACCAGTAGAGAAGTCATCCAGTATTCTGACACGATTTCCCCTTTTAACCAGATCCTGACAAATATTTGAGCCAATAAAACCAGCCCCGCCAGTCACTAGATATAATGCCAACCTTCTCTCCTTTTCCTTTGGTGTTTTTTACAGTTTTACTATTTTCTTATTTCTTATTCCTTTGGTCGCATTTCTGGAATCGATGACCAGTCTTGCATTCCTTACGATTTGCTTATAATCATAGCCGCTGTGCGCAGTAGTAATTACCACGCAATCAGCATTTCTTAAAGAACTTTCCGTCAAGGTGATCGATTTAAGCCCCTGCACTTTAGGCACATAAGGGTCGTTATATATAATCTTCCCTCCTCTTTCTTTGAGAAGCCTCATAACGTCCAAAGCCGGCGATTCTCGAATGTCTGAGACATTTTTCTTGTAAGCTATCCCTAAGATTAAGATTTTAGACCCTTTTATACTTTTCTCTCTTTCATTTAGTGCAGCGTCAATCTTACTAACCAGAAACTCCGGCATTTTACTATTTATCTCACCAGCTAACTCAATAAAACGGGCATAAAAGTTTAAGGCTTTCAGTTTCCAGGACAGATAGTGAGGGTCTATAGGCACGCAGTGGCCTCCCAAACCAGGGCCCGGGTAGAAAGGCATAAAACCGAATGGCTTTGTGGCCGCTGCGTCTATCACCTCCCAGGTATCCAATTTCAGTCTGTCGCAGATGAGAGCAATCTCATTAACCAATCCCACGTTAACAATGCGAAAGGTATTCTCCAGAAGTTTTACCATTTCCGCCGATTCCGTAGTGGAGACGGGAACCACCTCATCGATTATCTGTTCGTAGAGAGTAACGGCAATACTGGTACATTTCTTTGTGATCCCACTTACAATTTTTGGTGTATTCCTTATAGTGTAAATCTTATTGCCAGGATCTACGCGTTCCGGGGAGAAAGCGAGAAAGAAGTCTTTGCCTACTCGAAGATTTCTCTCGTCCAACCGGGGAAGAATTACCTCTCGCGTCGTACCCGGATAGGTAGTGCTCTCCAGTATAACCAGCTGTCCCGGCCGCAAATATCTAGCCACTTCTTCCACGGCAGAAATAATATAAGAGATATCAGGGTCTCTCGTCTTGCGTAATGGCGTTGGCACGCATATGCTTATGGCATCCATGCCTTTCAAAACTGAGAAGTCCGTGGTCGCTTTCAGTTTATTATTTTTTACTAACTCCTCTAACTCACTCTGCTTGACATCTTGAATATAGCATTCTCCCCGATTAATCATTCTTACTTTATCCTTATCGATTTCAATTCCAGTAACATCAAATCCCGCTCTGCTAAATTCTACTGCCAGAGGCAATCCTACATACCCTAAACCAATAACCCCAATCTTTGCCTTATGCTGGACAATTCTCTTCTCTAAAAGTTTTTGATTCTCTTCTTTTTTACCCATTTTTAGACTCCCTTTATCATAATTTCATAGGCACAGATTCAATGTGTGCGAATTTTCAAATCTCCGTCAATAAACATTTGATGCCACAGCTCAAGGTTCAAAAGTATCCATAGCCTATATCCATGATCAATTTTCCCGGAAATATGTTCATCCAGCAACTGCTGAACAGTCTCTTTCTTAAAATATCCTCTACTTATACATCTTTTGTGCAAAAGAATTTCCTGGACATAACCCTTCAATTCCTGGCGGAACCATTCACCAATCGGTACACCGAAGCCCATCTTGTCTCTGTGCACTATCTCCCTGGGAAGTAGATTTCTGATTGCTTCCTTCAGGATATATTTACTAGTAAATCCTTTCAATTTTAACTGAACCGGTATTTGTGCAGTAAATTCAATAAGTTTATGGTCCAGAAATGGCGAGCGCGTTTCAACTGAATTTGCCATTGTAGCTATGTCCATTTTTACCAGCAAGTTATCAGGCAAATAGGTCATCAGGTCAGTATATAAAATTTTATCCAGAAAATCTTCGCCATCACTCTGATTAGTAATATCAGCCATATAACTAAAAGTGTCTAAAGCTTTAAACCTGTTTTGCATTTTTTCGCTATACAGGTCCTGTTTTCCATCGTCATCAAAAAAAGAATGCCACTTAACATTGCGCCTCTCAGGAGAAAAAGATGAGGCCTGTATAAATTGTTTCATTCTTCTTATCAAATCTTTTCTCCTCGTGGATTCGGGAAGATTCTTTACCATCCTTTTAATTACTACTTCCCTTACGAATTCAGGTAATTTTGCATAATATCCCGATAGTTTGTTGGCTTTGTATCTATCATAGCCAGCAAAATTCTCATCCCCCCCGTCACCATTCAAAGCAACTTTTACATATCTGGCAGTTTCCCGGGCAATGTAATACGTGGGAATAGCCGACGGGTCAGCAAATGGCTCATTATAATGCCATATTAAGCGGGGAAGAATTTCTATAACATCTGGTTTAACCATAAATTCAAAATGCTCAGTATGGAAATAATCAGAAACAAGACGAGCATATTTCAACTCAGTAAATGATTTCTCTTCAAAGCCAACAGAAAAAGTCTTAACCGGCTTATCTGCTAACTGACTCATCACTCCCACAACCGTTGAAGAATCTAGCCCCCCGGAGAGGAACGCTCCCAAGGGAACGTCGCTAATCAATCTCATTTTTGTAGATTCTTTAAGTAAATCCATAATCCTGCGGCAATACTCTTTTTCGTTAAGTTTCAATTTGTTACCATAATTCAGCTTCCAATAGCGCCGGAGCTTAATATCCCCTTTTCGGTCACAGAGTAGTATACTTGCTGGAGGCAGTTTCTTAATTCCTTCAAACATTGTAAGCGGGCTGGGGACAAACTGATATGTTAGATAATGATGCAATGCATCCATATTTACCCGCCGTTCTAAATCTGGATACTGCAGAATAGATTTTATCTCTGAGGCAAAAATTAGATTGCCTTTGTGTACAGCGTATACCAAGGGCTTCTGACCCAGCCTATCACGGGCTAGCAACAGCTCCTCTCTATGACCATCCCATAAGCCGAAAGCAAACATTCCCCTGAGATAGTTAACGCAGTCCACGCCGTAATCTTCGTAAAGATGGACGATTGTTTCCGTATCGCTTTTAGTATAGTATTTATGTCCTCTTCTCTCCGTTTCCATCTTTAACTCGGGGAAGTTATAAATCTCTCCATTATAAACAATCCAGATTTTTCCATCTTCATTATGTATTGGCTGATGTCCCGTCTCAAGATCAATGATTGATAGCCTTTTTATTCCTAAACCTATCCCCGGCGGTTGTCCATTATCGCTTGTACCTATGAAATATCCTTCGTCATCAGGTCCGCGATGTTCTAAGACATTACTCATCTTGCGGAGTATTTCTTCATCAATATTCTCCTGCTTACCAAAATCAAAAATTCCACAAATCCCACACATAATATTTAACCTTTATTAACCACTTTTATTAATGCTTTACCTGGAACTAGATTATAGTATCTTTTTAGTTCTGTTGTAAAATAATAGGGCTCGTAAATATCCGCCAGATATACAGTCCTGGCACCGATATGTTCATCAATAATCTGCCGCAGTGCTTTAACTGGTTCTTTCTGTTGGTGGACGACTCCATCAATTACACTATCCAATATCAATATATCTTCTCTCTTTCCCAAAACCTCCTGAACATAGAGAAGCGCCATTCCCGGATTGAAATCGGAAATTATGAGCGAATTCGGTTCTGCTTCTTCAAAAGCAGCTTCCACATAATCCCTGGCTCCATACTCTTTATTCTTTGCAGGCCATAAATAATAGACGAATTTGTCCCTGTAGGGCAAGTCGCGCACAAAACCCAGACTTGCCCCTGCAGATTTGCACAAACCGGGCATAATCTTATAAATACCCACCGTAGGTAGCACGAGAACTAAAAAAAGAAGAATATACCTGAATTTAAATCCCGGCAGGCGTTTCAAAAATCCGTTCAGGCCTGCTCCTATAAAGAATGAAAATATCAGATAGCTGGGAAGAAGTAAAGCAAACTGTCTTGCCTTCATGAAATAACCAGAAGCAGGAACAAGGGTAGAAAGAAAAAGGAGTAATAATCCGTAAAAGACCCGCGGCTTTTCTTTGAACAGTAATTTTCCACCCCACAAACCAATAAAAAAACTCAAAAAAGGAAACTGATAACCAAGATAAAAAGGATAGCGTACAATTTCCACAAATGCCCTCTTAAAAGAGACATAACCGTAGCTAAATTCATAAGAAGAGCTTACATAGAAATTTCTAAGAGTCTCCTGCCAAGTAAAATTATTGAGAAATTTTACTCCTATTATTAGAGGAAGAAAACCAAAAATAATAAAACCCAAACACAAGAATATCCTATCTAAAGTAAATTTCTTCAAAATAGATTTATCCACAATTAATAATACGTAACCCGGTAGCCAGAGCAAATGGGAATTGTGGTTTCCTAACGATAGAGAGAAGAATAATAAAAATAGATAGAGGAAGAAGAACTTATTTTTTCGCCTGAATTCAAAAACCAGCCACAAACATAACGCTCTAAAAAACATATCCACAGCATAACTTTCATTAAGCACCGCGTAGTGCCAGTAAGTCTGGGAAATCCCCAGAGCAACTGCTGAAATAAAGGAAACAATATGGTCAGAAGTCAGATCTAAAATTATGCGGTATACAAAAAACAAAGCTAAAGTAGCAAAAAAGGCAGACATAAAATTCTGAGTGGCGGCTAAATTAGAAGGTAATTTGGAAAAAACGATACCTAAAAGCGTATGCAGGCTATGCGAGCCCCAACTAAAAGCAACAAATTTTCTGTGAACATAGATTGCAAGTTTTGCAGAATCGCTCCATAGGTAAGTAGGAGCAAGCGTAACAAGATAGATTGCTCCCATTAAAAATACCAATAAATAAGCAAAAACGATTTTCTTATTCATTTCTTTTTTTTACCGTCCTCATTATTACCGTCTTGATATAACCACTTACCATGCCCATAGCTTTCAGGAAATTTCCTGCCAAAAACTGCCGTAATATCCAGCCTACGCTGGACCAGTAAAATATTAAGCGATTCAAAAATTTCTTTTCAACATTATCCTTAAAAATCACGCACTGATTATATCCTTCTTTCTCTCCCCTGGCAAAGTTGTTCTCTCTGGCTGTGGGAGTCTGTCTATGAAAAAGTCTCGCCCGGGGGTCAAGGATAAAATAGTAACCCTCTTTCTTTACTTTTAGAAAAAATTCAACATCATCGGCAGGGGTTCTGCCTGGACTCAACTGCCTGAATGGTATCCTCCCTATCAAGTCTTTTTTGAAAGATGTAACCCCTCCTGGGAGATAAAATACCTTTTCTTTTTTTTCCACTTCGGTTGTCCATACTTGAAATCCCACCGCCGTAACATCCCACTTTGCTGGTGAAGACAGTAGAAAAATCCTATGGAATAATCTCTCCATAAATGTGACCTTGCGCATGTTTTTTATTACTCCGCCAATACCACCTAAATATTCTTCTGCTTTATGCCTTTCCCAGTCTTCTTTCAGAACCTCTACATACTCTTTGTCCAAAACTACATCGTCATCAAGAAATAGGACAATAGAGTTTTTTGCTATTGACGCACCAATATTTCGAGACATTGAAAGTCCCGGGACGCCCTTTTTAATATATTGAAATTTACTTCCAATTGATTCTACTTTTTTCTCTATGTCTGATACAAACTTTCTCGCGAGATTCCCATCATCAACAATAATAACCTCATCTGGCAAAACAGTTTGCTCCAGAACAGAACAGATGCACTGATAAAGAACACGGGGCCTGTCTTTAGTGGGGATAACAACGCTTATATCCATATCATTAACTGTAGTGCCTATGTCTCCACCGCCTGATTGTTTCCCTAATAGATGGAGAGATTGTAAATGCAACTAATGTCTTGACCAAAAATATGAAATAGTACCAGGGATAAAGTCTTCTTTTAAGCATCAGGAGTTGTATTCTCAGTGAATCGATTGTCTGTTGTCGCATCTTGCCGCTGGATGCTTTTTTGGGTATTCTTCTCAAAAGAAGAATTTCCGGAAGGTTCCTTAGTTGAGAAACTTCCGCAATTCTACAAAATAGCTCATAATCTTGAGCCGTACGGAAACTTTCATCGTATCCACCTAATTTTTCCAGGAGCCCCTTTCTCATCATCACTGAAGGATGGGATATGGGATTATAATGGAAAAGGGCCTTCCTCACATCCTTCCACAAAACTGGATTCTGCTTGCGAGGAAGAACATTTCCTTTCTCATCTACTTCTTTAAAATAAGTTCCCACAGCGCCCACTTCAGAATGGGCTTCTAAAAAATCGATTTGTTTTTCCAATCTTTGAGGAAAAGAAATATCGTTTCCGTCCATCCTGGCGATATATCTACCCTTAGCAATCTTAATACCGTCATTCAAGGATTTCGCCAGCCCTTCTTTATTTCCATGACTTATGATCTTGATCCTTTTATCCTTCTCAGCATGTCTCTGAATGATTTCATAGGTTTTATCTATTGAACCATCATTGATTATGATAAATTCGAAATCGCTACGTGTTTGTTTCAATATGCTCTCAATCGCGTCAGATACGAACTTCTCTTCATTATAGGCACTCATCAGTACGGAGATTTTAAACTTATTCCCTTCTTCCATACAATGAATCCTTTAACAGGCTATTTTTCTTATCATATCCTCAAGGGAAACGGATTCAATAACCTTAATATAATTTATTTCTGGCAACGCATTCCTTTCTATATCAAAAGCGTATAATTTGCTTTTACCTTCTAACTTTTCAACTTTAAATTTCAAATCCTGCAAAATTTTCAAAACAGCCTTATTCCTATCCGTCTCTACATATCTAACATAGAACTTTCTTATGCCGCAATTTTGGGATGCATTGATGTATCTCATAAATATAGACTGTTCAATTTTCTTTGCCTGTATCCTACATGAGAACATCGCATCACTCAGAAAGGCTTTATCCCTTTCAATTGACAAAATATTCAAACCCACGATACCATAATCTCCAAATTTGTCCTGACACCTGACCGCTAAAATCAAAAATCTTGGGTCATCCATTAATTTCCTTAATTCTTCTTTTTTATATCTATGGACGGAAAAATTAAGCTGATTGGTTCTTTGTACTAACTCATAAATGCGCGTAAAAACTTTCTCATCTGGCAAAAAGAGCGTGGCCACTATATTGCAGGATTTAAGAAACATCTCGTAGTTCCCGGCAAATGACATCTCAACTTTCTCTCGCTGTATCTGTTCCATATATAACTTCCTTCTACCCTGTCCTTCTTGCGTTGTCATTCCCTTGAATTGTTCCATTTCTGGAATCTTCAAGTAATCTTCCGCATTAACGCATAAAACCTCCGGCAGGCTCGTTTTAACCTCTGCCAGTTCAAACTGGCTGTCATCCATAAAGGCAAGTGAATCAAGGCCTATGTTCAGATCCTTTGCAATCTCTATCAAATTTTGGCTCTTTGGGTTCCAGTTTATCCGGGGATAGAGGAAATATTGCCACAGCTCCATTTTCTCAAGGATTCGTTTTACCTCAGTGTAATCATTCTTGCTGGCAATACTCAATAATATTCCTCTGTGGTCAAGCTGTTTTATCATGTCCACGAAACCTTTTTTTATTTTGGGAGTTGCCGGAAGCATCTCCAATAAAATTCCATCCCACAAAGTATTGTCCAGGTCAAGGACAAGACACTTGACAGGCTTTTCCTGAACTGTGGAGATTTCTCTATGTTTGACAAAATCAAGACAGCAAATGTATAGCGTAACTTCTTCTGCTTCATTGGGAGCAAAACTGATCGTAAAAGGCAAATCTAAATTGACGTATTTATCAATCTCACCCATATCTATCAAGAATTGGTTAAATCCTGGTTTCATGTTTAATACTTTATTGAATTGAACCTTCTTTTTTTCAAATCGTTTATCTCTTATCCACAAGGAACAATTGATATCTTGCTTATTTGGATTATAAACATCGACCCTGAAGGAATCGGGATAGGGACTACCTAACCATTTCTTCCAGGCATTCAAATTTTCTAATATTTTTCTCCTCAGCACTTCCAGGCAGTAAAAAAAATGCAACTTTGCCCTGGCGGGAAAGACCGAGGTAACCCTGGTTAACAAATCATAAAACCAGTATAATCTCGCGTAATTATCCTCAAGCCTTTGCATGAACTCCCTGGGAAGCAAGAAAATAGTCCCCTGGCTCAAAAGCAATCCCATGGAACTAAAAGTAATTTTGTATGAGTAGTGTTTTATCGTAGAATATCTCCTGGACATTTCAATTCCGTTTTTGAAACGCTTGCAATAAAGATCATTATTAGGAATATACAGGTCACAGGAGCGGAAACAATCTGGCGCTCCACATTCGGTGCAATGCTCCTGCCAACCCAATAGACTAACATATTTCACCTGGCGAAAATTGTCCGGCAAATCTGGCCCTAGCCTTCTATTCTCAAATCGGGCTCTTTTTAATTGAATCATTTAACTCCCGCTTTCCTATCACCGTGAGCAAATTCTATATTTTTCTACTGGTAATCAATCAATTTCAATCCCAACAAAATAATTTTGAGTTCGTGCCTTATTCTTTTCCAGTCATGGTCCCCATTCAATTTGGAAATAAAGTCTTCAATTGAATCTTCTGGCTCGACTTCAATTCTTCTCAGCGCATAAACGGTCCTTTGCGAGTTAAAGCGGCCAAAAATAGTTGAACAAGCACATATATATCCATTTTTCTTAATGGAACGTATACTCCTTTCATCAAAATCCCATTTTCCTCCGTATGGATAACAGAAAAGATTAATACTTCTGCCTGTTCCCTCTTCTATCATACGTTTAGAATCGTCCACCTCCTTCTTTAATTCTTTTTCTTCTAATTTCCGCAAAGATTTGTGAAATAATCCGTGGGAGCCAAAACTAACAAAACGAGGGTCCATGTCGACCATTTGATGATAAGACATGATTCTGATCTCTTCAAATCCACTCCTGTCCTTATCCCATATATTTGTTTTGCCTACAAAACCTGCAGGAACAAATACAGTAAATGGAATTTCCATTTCTTTTAACAGCGGATAAGCAAAAGAATAAATATTGACATAGGCATCATCGAAAGTCAAAGAAATCACATTTTCACTTTTTGCAGCGTGGTGCGAAATTGCATTACATAAATTTTCTAAACTGACCACTTCATAATTTTTTGCAATATACTCCACTTGTTTTCTAAAATTGTCAATAGACACGCAATTAAACCCAGGATTTTTTGTTACACCGTGATATTCTAATATTATCTTTTTTCTAATTGTATTAAACTTGCTATTTAAAATCGTTAATAATCCGGATATACCACAAACCGAGGAAATCCTGCTTATGACTTTCTCATAATTCATATCATTTAACCACAGGTCGTTACAAAATCATATGTAAAAGATTCTATATTACGGCTAAAGCTAACGCTGCTATCCCTTCAATACTTTTGCATTACCAATTGGCACATGTGACCACATAGAGGAGATAATAATTTATTAATAATTAGCCTAACTGCCCGAATCATATAGTTTTCTCCTCGATAATTATAAAGTCCCTGCAAAATAGGTCTAAGAACAGGAAATGCCTGTTTAAATCCTCTTAAGCCATCCTCTCCTCTCCTTGAAATCAGCTTAAAGCCGTGCCTCTCTAAATTTATTATTATTGACAGAGGATTAAATGCAAACTGGTAGAATTCAAATCCCTCACTAGTTTCCTGGTTCTTGTTATTATAGGCACCAAGTAGTATCTTAATTCTTCTCAAGACAGATATCTGAGGAAAAGTAATTATGAAATAACCCTTTGGTCTTAACACTCTATACGCCTCCGTTACGATTTTGTCATAACCATCAATGAAATGTTCGATAACCCCAAACGAATAGTATATGCTGAAATGGCGAGACGGAAATGATAAATTGCTTACATCATCTCCCGATACATTCAAGTTGGGAAATGTCTCTTTGACTCTCTTTATCGTCTTTTCAGCGGAATCGACTCCATAGACATTGTATCCCTTGCTTTGGAGACAATATACATAACCTCCAATCCCACATCCACCTTCAAGGATCCGTCCCTCTTTTGTATACAGATATTTTTTTGTAAGCCCAACTATATATCTGTTGGTTTTATAATTTTCTATTGCTCTTTTCAAATTTTCTGAATAATATTTATCCCAGTGTTCATCCCAGAAGTTACTTGTTACTTTCTTTTCATAGAAAATGATGCAATCTCGTTTTTTGTCATATATTTTCATATTTTTTCTTTCTTCTCCAAAATCAAGAATATTTCTTTATACCAGTATATCATCATAATTATAAGGCAGATCAACTATCGATGATGCGTATTCTTTCTTCAGCATAAATTCTCTATCTTCCGGATAGACTACTTTATGATTCACATCGAAAATATTATTAATAAATTGAGTATATTTTCTAATTGCGTTGTAGGGGCCATAATTTTTCAGGTACCATTCACGTGTTTTAATGTTCTTCTCAGCTAAATTCTCTAATACCCAGACTGCACAATCACCTAACTTCTCAGGGGCAGCAAATTTTCCTGTTGTTTCAGTAATAAGCCTTTTGTCACCGTAGATATTCCTATTTACTGCCAGTGGAACGTTGCACAGCAATGCCTGGTCAATTACGCGTGGATGATTATCCCACTCATTTGGTACAATCATCACTTTCGATTGATTTAATATTTTTGGGAACTCTTCTTTACTTATCCAGTACTTCATAAATGTCAATTGACCATTCTCAGTGTATTTACTAATTATTTCCAAAGCTTTCTTATCACAAATTCTTCCCCTATATGCAATTACAGCCATTTTGAAAGAAGGACATAGTTTTTCTATCAGTTTCAACACAATATCCCATCTTTTGTGTTTTATATCGCTGATCCAAGTCACGATCATAAAATCGTATTTCTTTTCAATATTCAAGGGGTAAAATCTTCCAATAGGTAAAAGGTCGGTAAGACTGAGAGGAATGGTAGGTATGATTTTCAAATAATTTGCAGGCTCAAGCGTTGCATAACCTGCTGCTGAATACATCCTAACTTCTTCAGGTCGGGGAAGACCTGCCCACATGGGCATGTATATTAACTTACCGCCTTTTTTAACAAAATATAAGATTGCCAAATACCCTTTTAATGTTGGTGTGTGTCTAACCTGAACTAATCCAATGTCCTTGTCATTATCTGTCCTTAAAGGCGTCACTCCACTAGATCCTTCCACTAATTTTCTGTTTATTCCTGCCTTTGGATTGTAAGGTAACCGTTCAACATATTTCATTATTAATCTGGTAAATGTTTTGTCTAGCATCTTGCAATATCCGTACGTGATGCTATGATATCCTTTCTTAACAATATGTCTAAGGGTTCTTATCATTTAACCATCCTTAAAAGCGTGAATATAATAATAGTCAGGATTATGTTTACGCCAAATTTCTATTGGAATAGCTTCTGCATCTCTTATCATATTGAGAACTTCCTCAAACCTTGGACGATTGTGTCCTGTAACCCAGTAATCATATCCCGGCGTGCCAATTAATATACGTCCGCCGGGTTTGAGTATTCTCACGCATTCACTTATAGCTCCTCTCATGTTGTCAACGTACTCTAAAACGCCAAAGAAATAGATGCTGTCATATGTGTTGTCCTTTATAATATCTTTGAGGTTGCATATATTGGCTATTATATCAGCCACTTGGTCACCATAAATAGATTTGTCTTTACGAATTGGATTGTTATCAAGTTTATCCATTTCATCTGCATATTTAAGTATCCTTTTGCCATATTTGGATTCAACACAAAATTTATCCCAACCAACCCATAAAACCTTACCTTCAAATTTCAAATAGTCGATTAGATAACTATCCAAGAAATCTCGTATATCCGCATTTCTTCTTAGAGGAATTATTGCTGATAACCTATTTTTCACTACTGGATAAGGGGGCCTTAATAAAATGCGTGGAAATTCATATTCCACGTAATTTTTTTCCTTCCGTTCCTCATAGAAATACTCTACAGAGCTAGGAAGATATCTGAGTGAGGATTTCCTTAACCATCCGACCCGTGCATCTCTCACTCCCCTGTAACATTCTTCCAATTTATTTCTCATTTGTTCATCTGCCTGGGGCAGATAGTAATTATTTTCTATATACCAATATCTATTATACTTTTTGAATTTGAAAATTCCAGAAAATGGCTTAAAATTCCAGTCAGAATATGGCGACCATGATGAAATATTAGAAAATGCCTTTAAGGTTTTCGGCCATGGGTTCTTACCAAGGACGTATATTGAGGCATAATTATAACCAAAATAATAGATTCTAATGGAACTATTGAAATCTGAGACTGTGTTTTTCACAATATCATGCATGGCCCGATGATGACCATTTCCGTATTCACCGAACTGGTTATGCGTAAACACTATGTCAATCTTTTCTTTCTTCAATATGTTATCTATAGCGTATTCAATTTTCTTAACCGCTTCTTCTTTAATCCTTGCATTGGCAGTTGCTCCATCCCCAGGCAACTCTTCAGGGATATTTAAATGCCACAAGCGACTGTTGCTTATCTCTGCAACTTGTTTAATGCGCTGATTTCTGGTTCTACCACCATCATGCACCACCAGAATATGTTTTGCCGCAGGCTCCGAAGAAGTCAATGTTGTATTACACCAGATTATTTCATCATCACAGTGTGCCACTACTATTAGTACATTTTTACCTCTCAGATCAATCCTTTTGATGTTAAATGTTATACCCCCTGGCATTTTACCTAACCGCCTATTTTTACTAAAATTTCCCAGCTTATAATTCAAAAAATACTGAATAATGATTCTAGGCATGACCAAAATGTGTTTGCATACAGACAAAATTTGTTTACGTATGTTTATTATGTAATTTTTCATCTTCTCGAAACCTAACTTCACAATCAATTTTACCATTTCATAAATTCTCATCTTACTTTATTCTTTTATTCTATCGCTCTACTTCAAAATAGTTTAATATCTACTAACCAAATTTCTTATGGAATGATGTTCTTCAATATATTTTATTACATATTTCCTTTCTATCGTTAAAAAATAGTAAAATCCGAAACTAATCCAATTGGTAATGGCTAAAGCAAAACAAACTCCAATTATCCGCCACAAATAACCACAAATTAGAATCAATACAATTCTTAATAAACTTGGGATAATATTAATTACAGTTAACTCTTTATAACAAAAATGTGATTCCAAAATAGTATGCAGAACTACCGTCAAAACCCCTGGTATTAATCCTAAAGCTAAAATCGCCATATAAATTGTTGCATGCTGATATCCCTGGGGTAGGAAAAATTTTATATAAAACCATCCAACAAGAATAAACATCGAAACTAAAATAATTCCAAATAAACCAATCTTTATCAAATAAGATTTTATTAACTTTATCAATTCATCTCTTTCCCTTTTGGCAAAATCAGCATAAATTAAGGAATAGAAATTCTTTGTTATACTGGCAAATTTTTCTTTCAATTTATTTGCCACAGAAAAAATGGCTAAATTTGCGAAGCCAAAAAAAGGACCAATAATGAAATGGGAGACATGATAAGCTGTAACATACACTAAATTAGCAGGGATTAATTTTAATCCATAGGGAACACATGCTTTGTCAATTTCCCTTTTTTTGTAACTTTCTATTATCCTTTCCTTTTTCAAAAGCAAGGAAATAGCGATCCAACTCAAAATTGTATTAGTCCCTAATTGAGAAATAGAAAAATAGATTATATTTCTTGTAAGGAAAGCAACCAGAGCTGAACCTGTCATTGAAATAAGGGGAATTAAGATTTGCCAAAAGCATCTTTCTTTAAATCTTTTTTTGGCTACAAGAAACTCGTAAAAGCTAGTTTGAATCAAATAACCAAATATTAAATAAAATCCTATGATTACCAGAAGAGTTGAAAAAATGTAATACTCTAAACTCTTAAGATAAAAGGCTATTACCAGAATAATAATACTTAGAGGAATTAGCAATTTTAGCCTTGCTAAAAAGGCATATAAAAAGGTGCCATCCAATCCTTGGGCAATCCCCTTCTTAGAACCCACGCTGATAGCGCTTCCACTAATAGACAATGTCCAAAACTGTAAAGCCAATACAAATTGCCACTTACCATAATCCCCCATTGGCAAATTTGCCAAAATAATCGGCATAGCAACTAACGCAACTACCGTATTAATTACCAAAGGCGCGTTTAGAAAAAAAGTTCCTGAGAAATATTTTTCAAAGAGTTTCTTTATCATTGGCGCAGCCTTTTCTTGTTATTTCTTATAAATACCTTTTTCTCCTTAAGTGCATTCTTCTTTTCTGGCATCTATCTTGAAATTAATTCATAAATTTTTTTTGCTCTCTCAAAATAGGTATATTTCTTTGAATCGTGGAATGCCTTTTCACCTATTCGCTTGGCTTCTTTTTCATTTTCTGCAATATACTTTATCTTATTGGCCAAATCTTGGCTATTACCGGGTTTGAAAAACAAAGCACTGTCCTCTGTCAATATTTCTCTTAAACACGGCACATCACTGGCAATGATAGGTAACCCAACGCTCATGTATTCAAATAATCTCAATGGAGAAGCCCCAAATGATATTCCTTTAGAAGGTAAGGTAATAATGCCAATATCACCGTTAATGAGTTTTTCTTTAATCTTTAAATGAGAAACAGGCTCTTCAAGGAGTAGTCTGTTCTGCTTTATAAGTGAGTGATATTTCTTTCTCAAACTGTCTCTTTCCTTTACTTTTCCCCCTACCATTCTAAGATAATATTTGTCAGTTAAATAATTCATTGCCTGAATTAAAGTCTCTACATCCCGGTAACCAAAATTTAGTCCCACATAGATAATTTCTGTCCTTCCCTTGTTGAAATTTATCTCTTTCGGTTGGGAAACATAAAAATCATGGGCACTGGAAATAATATCTATTTTCCCTATGTTAACTATGGAATTTATCATATGAGCAAGACCTTTCGTCAGAGATACAATTCTCACTCGATCAGACTTCTTTTGGACTAAGGTAAAAAGACGCTTGTATGCTAATTTGCAATATATATACTCCCAATTCCAATGGAAAAAAGAGGAAATCTCATAATTAAGGTGGTGCATCTCAAAAAATATTCGCGCAATATTCAATCTATCAAGATTCCTGATATAGCAAATCCCCTCTTCCGGCGAATCTATCCTTATATAGACTATTTTAGGAAAACTATCTTTTCTCATAATTGACTGACATCTTTTTGCAAATAGATAGGGAAACATATTTTTCCTCATGATACCCAGTTTAAATATTTTCTCTATATAAGGATTTACACAATCATACCTGTCAATAAAATATTTCTTGCCTTCCCTGCGGATCCTCCAGAAAGGATTTTTAATACTGCCCTTATTACCCAAAAAAATACCTCTCGCATTTCTATCGAGTTTTGACAAATTTTCAAAAGTATTCTTGCTCTGTATTTGATTAGCAGCATTCTCACATTCCACAAAACTGTATGCTATATAATAAAAGCTTGTGTTCATAGACCTATTTTTCATAACACATGGCCTGCATTTAAATGATTAATCAATAGCTTCCTCTACTGCCTCCTGAAATTCATCTACTTCTTTCAATCGTATGACTTTTCGATTAACCAATAGCCCTATTTTTTTAACGAAATCGAATATTCTATATATGAAAACTACATCAAAGGGGAAAAATATATATTTAATCGCTGTCGGAATTGTCAAGAAAGCATAAAATAATTTATATATAATTCTTAATATTAATTTTCTGTGTTTGATTTTTAAATAAGTTTTCCTGTTGAAATTGAAATTAACAATATTTCTAAGCATTTTTGTATCTATCCAGGGAAAATCATATTGGCCTTCATATCTATTAAGTTTGCTCCAGTATTCCATTTTAGTAGGCGGGCCGAAACCATATTCAATTGATTTATTCCACATTGGATTTCCAGGATAAGGAACATAAATCCCTGGCTTTGGATTAAAAAGGATATAGTCGTTATTATAAATATTTGCTAATTTCTCTATCAGCAAGAACGTTTTTTTAATCATTTGCCATGTTTCCCCTGGAAAACCAATTACAAAAGAATAATTTACTGGAATTTTATATCTTGCTAAAATCTCTGTTGACCTTATTATTGTATCAACATCACATTTTTTATTTATCATTTCCAGGGTCTCGTCGCTACCAGATTCAGCTCCAATATGCAATCTCATACATCTAGTCTCTCTTAATAACCTTGCAATTTCTTCAGTAATCATATCGCTTCTAATATCAGCAAAATACGAGATACCAATTTTTTGCAATATTTCAAATGCCCTCTTATTGTCTATAAAAAAATTATCATCGTAAAACATGACACCATCAATACCATACTCTTGTTTTAGTAATTCAATGTCCTTTATTACCTTTTCAGCGGAGTGAGCTCGCCATCTTGTGGTATTTTGACTAACATTAAAACAGAATTTACATTTATAAGGACATCCTCTGCTTGAGTAGTACTGGCCTATTCTTTTCAATCCATATATATTCATTGCATATCCCTCGTTAAAATAACCTTTTTTTTCAAAATTGATTAAATGCCATGCAGGAGTGTAATTATCTAATTCTTCACTTTTCATCAGAGGTCTATTATCGTTATGAATTATTTCATTCCCCTCCCTATAAGAAATTCCTAGAACTTCGCTTAAATATTTGCGTTTCTTTATAGCCTCTGCTAGTTCTACGATGGTTTTTTCTCCTTCCGACCTGACTATAATATCAATATAATTTTCCTTTAAACATTCTTCTGCCGCTATGGTTGGATGTATTCCTCCCCAAACTATAGGAATACTAGGAAAATTATTTTTGATCATTCTACTTAGCTTTGCTGAATATTCAGTTTGCATCCCTGTCATAACAGAAAATCCTACGAAAATAGGATTTGTCCCTTCCACAGTCTTAATAGTGCTATCAAAAATGGTCTTTACATTCTTAAACTCTAAGGAATGCAGGATTTTGACATTCAAACCCGCTTTTTCCAGGGCATCCGCTAAATAAAGAGGACCTAATGGCACCCCAGTCGTTCCTGAACTTTGTGTATCTAATTTTATTAATAGCACGCTGTCCATTTTTATCCCCTCAATATTTTAATGACTTCACTACCAAAAATCTTCCAATTGCTGTTAAGGCACTTCAAATCTTATTCTTTCCGGCCATAATTTATTCTTAGCTGCTCTGATTTTATTCCATGCTTTCCATTTTAAAATCATAAATTTCATTTTATAAAAATTTATTCTGGTTGAAAGATTTACTTGTTCTGGTTCATATTGCCCATTTTGGATATCATCATAAACCCTTTTAGCAAACTTATAATAATCTTCAGCAACTTCTTCTATAGAAAATTGTGGGATATTTGATTGATAATAAATATAATTTCTCGCCACGTCCTTAATTTTCTCAATTACGTCTTCTTTGCAGTCAAATAATTTTCCCCCTTTTTGAATTAATTCTGGGTCTCCTCCATCATTTACCGCGACTGCGGGAAGGCCGCATGACAAGGCCTCAATTAAAGAATTAGAACACGCTTCAATTCGGGAAGCAGCAATGTAGATATCGTGTTGTTTCAAAATTTTGGCTACCTCTTCAGGAGGAACTGGCTTTATCCATTTTATATTTTTAAATTGAATCGGTGAATTACCAACGAAAGTCATATCATACTCCGAAAAATCCAAATTCTCATCTAAGAATTTATAAATCTCGAATCCTTTCCTCCAATTACAAGACCAGCTCGTAGCAATTAGATTTATTTTCCCATTTGGATTAAATTCCTTTTTCGCTTTTCTATTAAAAGTGTCGTTCCCAGGGGCGTTATGTATTACTGTCTCATATCTGGAGAAAATACCAAAGTATTTTTTGTTTTGTATCCGGCACCAGTTTGATTGAAAAATAATTCCGTCGGCGAAAAGCTTATTAAATACAGCTATGATTCTATCAACCTCCTTGTCTTTGCCACGATACAATGAAATTGGTCCATTGAGTCGATAAATCACAATCTTGGAGGGATACCTCTCTTTTAACCGGAGAATCTTGTCAAAGAAATATTCCGTTCCTGAAGGATAACTATTAAACAAAATTACATCTGCTTTCTCAGTATTTTCCTCATAGACTTTCATTTTCAAAAATTCTTTTCTTAATGCCTGGAGAAACTGATTAGTTCCGCCCCAGGGACCTTTTCTAAATTTATATAGAATTGAAATATTCATTGTTAGATTCCAATACAGACATAAATAGTTTCTCGTACTCGGGTTTTATTACTTGGGAAGAATAATTCTCCTTTGCATATTCTCTCCCTTTCCGGGAAAGATATTCTAGAAAATTAATGTCTATTAGCATCTTTTCCAGATTCTCTTTCCACTCTTCTTCATCCGCACACAGAATAGCAGGCGAATTTTGATACGATGGCACGGGACTCGCTATTACAGGTAATCCTACTGCCATAGCAACACCAATTTTTGTGAAGGTGTGTGCTAAATTATAACTATCGCTAAGTTCCCTGGGCGTAATAAATATGTCTCCCTTCAATAATAGGGCTGGAATTTTATAATGATCGTACCTAATAAATATAATAGGAATCTTGCCAATTCTTATTTTTGGATTTTTATCACAGATTAATATCAACTGAAAGTCTATTTTTTTATATAGACTCGTCAGGACATCCGCAATCAGTAACAGTTCCCCTGCTTTTACGCTATATCCACACCATATTAATTTCAAAGGTTTAATAAATTTTTCTTTCTTTTCTTCAAAGTATTTATCGTCTATAGATTCTTCTATAACCCAGACTCTCTTCTTTGGAAAAATCGTCTTTATAGATTCTTTCAAGAAACCAGTCGTGGCAATAACACCGTCTGCAAGCTCTGTAAATCTTATAACATCTTCGCTTTGCTTTTTCTGGATGTACTTAGAAGAGGCATCATAATAATTAACATTAATGTCTAAAAGAACTTTTGTGTTTTTTTCTTTCAATTTCTTAGCTATCCTAAAAGCCCTCTCATCAAACTTTTTTTGAAAAATCGCTATATCATACTTTCTAAAAGGCCCATATAACTTTACCAAAAAATCCTTATCATACCGAAACATTTTTATCACGTCATAAACCCTTATTCGGCTAGAAGCCATCACTTTACTATAAGGCATTAAAAAATCATTTATTATAAAACCTATCTTGTATTTCCTTGTCTTACTTAAGCTGGAAATCTCAATTAGATAAAATTCTAAGTCTTTCATTATATTTCTCCAAGTACTTGCCATATTTCACCAAAATGATTGATAGATACTTTTCTCTTTATCCAAACCCACTTCTATACTGAAATTTTTCAAAATGGTCCGCCGTGCATTTATGCTTATTTTTTCTTGAACTGCTTTGTTCCGCAACAATTCTAGGACCCCTTTTCTAATTGAGCTCGCGGAAGTATTACATAAATAACCGTTCTTTTTATGTTCGATTATATCTTTTATCCCTTTTACATCCGTGCCTATTACTGGAAGTCCACAACTCATTGCTTCTAAAAGGGCTTTGGGGGTCCCTTCATAAAGGGACGGCAAAATGAATATTTCATGTTGATTCAAAATTTCAGGAAGCTTTGAGTGAGAGACACTATTTATAAACCTCACATTCATATTATCCGCTTCTGCTTTCCTTTCCAGTTCTTTTCTCATACTACCGCTACCTATTATTGTAAGCTCATAAGGCAACCCTTTTAGTGCTTCCAGCAAGGTAATTAAATTTTTCTGCCTTTCCAGCCTTCCCACAAAACATATTGAATCTTTTTTCTTAGGAATGTTCAGTGGCTTAAAAATTTCCGTGTCAACATAGTTGGGAATTACCATTGCTTTTACCTTATAGTTCCTTTCCAAGTAACTTTGGTCCCACACCGAAGAACAAACTACTGCATCGGAGAAAGTACAAGAAAACTTTTCTATTATCTTCTTAATATACACTCTGATAACATTTTCTTTATTTTGCAAAGCAAAATATGACCAAACATACCCGCACCTTAAGACAAGTCTCTTCTTGAAAATCATTTTTGCTATGACGGCAGCCCAACAGCCGGGAATTTGATTTGTTTTCAAAATACTGGAATTCTTTAATACTTTCCAATGAATAAAAGGCATCAGTATTGAATAGACTAACATCAGAGGCTGAAATTGCTTTCTTCCTCCCTTTCCAATAAAAGGCATAGAAACTACTTCTATATTAGGGGATAAATATGTGTTGTATTTCTTATCACCCTTTCCGCCATAGGTAAGAAAGTAAATCTTGGAAAAATATTTGCTCAATTGATTATACAGTTTAACCTCTCTCTCCAGAATCCCTGAATCATACCAGTCCTTTAAAGAAATCCTGAACGAAAAAAATAATGCAAGCGTCTTCACCATTTTTCGTCACCACTGTCCAGATTTCTCTCGATAAGAAAGTTACGGGTACATACTAAAATAAGGACAATAATAATGAACCGTTAAGAAAAAGGAAATTCATAGCAAAATTTTCTTGGGAATTATTTTTAAAAAGGTACTGACCAGGGCTTGCATTTTCTTTACTTTCCTAAATTTCTCTTTGTAGAACTGAGCCTTCTTTTTCTCCCCTACAGGAAGATGATTTTCTATCTCCGATATGATCTTTTCAAACCTATTTATACCCTCTGACATCTCAATTAGTCTTTCCTGGATGCCGCCTTTGAATCTGTTAATTACTATTTTCAAGGTATCAGGATTTGCCTCGTAATAATCCTTTCGGGAACCTTTCACCCACACCTTCCTGACCGCACCCCACTTCTCCAATTCTCTGATATTCGTACTTACGCTCCCCTTGCTTACTTTCAATCTGTCCACCATGTAATCAAGACAGAGAGGCTCGTCACTTAAGAAAAGTAATGCATACAGCTGTCCCACAGTGCGGCTGAGTCCCAACCGGGCACTCAACTGCCCGGCAATTTCCGTGAATTCATCTCTTATCTTATCTAATTCAGCATTTTCCATAACTCTGCCCTTTCCCTATACTCAATTCAGAACGTTTAGAATGTTCTAAACAGAGTTTACCACAGCTTGCCTCTTTTGTCAAGCCATTTTTTAGTTCTGTGCTTGGGCCAAGTGAAATATGTAGCGAAAGAGCAAAGCTCTGCTAAACAGGAAGCAAAACCTGCGCTTTGCTGCTACAAGAAAGGCCCGCCGCCTAGAATGAAGGTTTGCTTCAATGTTCGTCTAAAGCCTACTCTGCGGGCAATTCTACTCCGGAGATGGCTTCTTCAATTGCCTCCAGCTTCATTCTGTAGGCTTCATTTTGAGGAGCCACTCTTATTGCCTTTTTAATCTCCTCTGCTGCTAAGTCATACCTCTTCTGGATAAAGTAGACATCGGCCAGCCCGCTGTGTCCGCCTGGAGAATAGGGATTTAATCTCAGGGCTTTTCTGAATTCAGCAATAGCCTGAATTAGATTCCCTTCCTCAAGCCAGCACCTTCCCAAACCCACATAAACGCGAGAATAATCAAATTCGAATAGTCTATTTTCATATTCTCTGCCCGCGGAGATCAATTGGGGAAGTAGTTCTTTCAATTTTAAGACCTTGTAGAATTCTTCCTTGGCTGTGGTAATCTCTTTTAAACCCAATTGGCTCTCTCCCAAGCGCAAGCGGGCTGATAGATAGTATGGCTGTATATCAATTGCTTTTTGATATTCTAATCTTGCTTTCTTAAATTCCCAGCGGTCCAGATAATAAGAACCCAGGTCAAAGTGGAAAAACGGATTGTAAGGATTATGCTTTACTGCTAGTTTAAATTCTTTTAAGGCGCTTGCTGTCTCTTTGAGACGATAGTAGATATGGCCTAACTGATTATGGTAATCGGCTTCCCGGGGGTGTAATTTTATAATCTTCTCATGAATTGAAACTGCTTTATCCTGTTTTTCTTCTTTTCTGTAATAATTAGCCAATTGCTTATTGTATTCAGCATTCAAGGGAACAAATTTCACGGCCTTCCTATATTCACCCTTATATGCATAGTGGTTTCCTAAATAGATTACTGAAACGATGAGAAATAAGATTGAGAGAAAACAAATAAATGTCACTCTTAGCCACGCGGGAGCTTGAAGGTCAGAACGGGAGGCGAGCTTTTCGCCAGGCGAAATCCGGGATAGAAATAGTCTATGACTATCGTTCATAATCTTCGTTATAAAAAAGAGTAAAATAAAAGTTATTGCCGGAAGGTGAAGATTGAAATAGAATAGCCCGTGGGTTAATACTACTAACGTGCCTGCCGAGGTAGCAATCACCTCGGCCTGAGATTTTAAGGAAAGATTGCTCTTTAATAACTTCTTTACTCCCTGCCCGATTATGTAAAAAATGGAACATACGAGAAATAATACAATCACTCCCAATTCAGCACCCAGTTGTAAGTATTCATTGTAGGCAAATTTTATATATCCTCCATAGTCAGAAGCAACACGAAAATTGCCAAAGTTTCCCGGGCCTACTCCCAGGAACGGACGTGCTGAGATTACTTCCAGACATCTACTCCAGATTCCCAATCTCTGTAGGAAGAACTCTTTCAGAGTCTCCCCTCCCAACAATTGAAAAACTTTCATCGTAGAAGGAAAGATTAGAAATATTCCTACTATGGTGAGGATTACATATACTGCCCTCTTCTTGTATAGAAAAATAGTTATAAACATAATCGCTGCTAAAATAGCAAGTACTCCGCTTAACGAGCGAGTTAAAACTAAGCACGTAAACATTATAAGTGTAGCTATAAGATAAATGATGAAGGGAGCTCTATTTTGGCTAATTATGTTCTTAATGTTCGCATTAAGGTTATTTGCACCAGCCCGCTTTCTAAAAGTTAGTAGTTCAACTATTCCCAGGATTATTCCTACTGCCAGGTAACCGGCTAAAAAGCCGGGAGTGGGAAAAGTTGCCTTAACTTCCAGATGAAAGAAAGACTGGAATAGACCAATGACTGCGAGAATTAGACTGGAAACAAGAATTATCTTGAATAGATAATTTTCTCTCAATACATCCTTATCCGCTAAATGTTCTACTAAAAGAAAATAAAAAAGAACAAAAGTAACTATTTTTATGAAGGAGAGAAGGGAATTGTATAGATATGAAGAATTGACTACTGAAAATAAGGAAAAGAGTAGAATAAGACAGATTGGAAAATGGAGTGAAGGACAGATGTAGAATTTTTCCCAAAGGGAGTCAAAATTTTTCCTCTTCGCCAGGTAGATAATCGATAAAATGAGAATTATTGCCTGGATTAGTGAACGGGAAAATATTTTTTCTCCACCACTAAACCAGGGAATATATAGAAAAATAAATATTAAACCTAAACTAATTATTCTCCGCATCTATCCCGGTGTGCATTCTTTCCGTTAATTCTCTCATTCTTTGCTGGTAATCACCATTCTGCCTGTCGCAGGCTATGGCAGACTCCATGTAAAAAATAGCTTTTTTGTAATCTTTCTTTATCTCGTATAAATGGGAGAGACTAACGTAAAATTGCCCATAATAAGGCGTACGTTCAACTGCTTCTCTCAACTCAATTATCGCTTCATCCAGGTAGCTGGAATATCCTTCTCTCCAGTATCTGGCTAAATATACCCCTGCCAGTCCATGACGGTACCACGAATTCAACGGGTCCAACTCCACTGCCCGGCGATATTCAAATTCTGCCTTTTCTAAGTTTTCTCCTTTCACTTTCAGTAAATTTTCCAGATTCTCAACATAGAAGAGACGCTTACCCGAACGATAATGGCGATTTGCCACAGATAGTCTGCTAATACCCACGCCCATTCCAAGAATGCAAAAAGCAATTGCTCCGGTAAGTAGTAATTTGTTAGTCTTCCCCAATCGCTGCCTATGTATTGGTAAGTCTTCTTGCGGGTTGTTTCTGGCTTCAGACCTAGCGGCAGCAATTAGTAGACCTAACAGAACCCAGAAGAGTATTCCATTTGCCGGAATATGCAGACTGTAACTGGTAAGATTACCAAACAATATAGCAACAATGCTCCCCAATACTCCCACTTCAAAAATAAAAACCCTGGAACCATTGAACACAAACTTAATTTGCTTCCACACTGTAAACAACAGCCAGATGAAAGCGCCCAATCCTACAATTCCCATCTCCCCCGCAAGTTGCAAGAAATAGTTATAAGGATATGATGGATTTGATCCTGCTATTTTATACTTGGCATAGGCGGTTTCAAACCCACCGAGGCCAACGCCTGTCAAAGGACGCTGGCAAACCATCCTCAATGTTCCCCACCACCAGAGTAGGCGATCATAAACGTGTAATTGTCTGAGTTGGAGAATTAGTAGAACTACCACAGTTGCACCTGCAGCAATAAATATATATCGAAATTTGACAAAGATTTGCTTCCCGTATTTGAAATAGATGATTACGCAAATTCCCAGAATTACTCCTATAATTGCTCCCACGGATTTGGTCAGGAACAAGCAAGCAACCATTAATAACCAACCAACTGAATAAAAAGGATAGGATTTGATGAATTCTTGGTTAATCGAACTGGTTGAGGAGAGAATCAGTCCTGTCATCGAGGGAATTGCCATTGCTAAATATCCAGCCAAAATATCGGGCTTAACCATTGTTCCGGCTACTATATTGCCCCTAATAGATTGGTATATTCCGGTTAGCGAGAGAAACATGGCCACCAATGATACTAAATGGATTAAATCTCGTCTATTTTTCCTCTCTATTATAGTAGTTGCTAAATAGAACAAGAAAAGATAATTGAGCAAATTGAAGATTTCGTTCCTGCTATTGAGTCTGTTCGTGGAAAAGAGAAAAGAAATGTAAGCTATGAACAAAAAGAGGACCAAGGGAAAGACAAGTTTCTTGAGTTGAACACGGAAGATGTCTTGAGATTCTAAAGTAGACGGGAAAAACCATAAAAGAAGGATACTATAAAGGAGGAGAGCAAAAAGGGAGAAGAGATAGACAACAGTCAGCGGCCAGGTATCCAGGCTCGCGCGAGCGAGAGGAGAAAACATAAGAATCAGGCATAAGACTGCATAGATGACTCTTTTGATATATATATGTAACTCTCTATCCTCCCTCTGCTTGAAAAAAGTAGCCTGTCCCCTTTTTATTGCCGCATAACATGAGGGGTTAAGAAAATCAGAAGTTCCAAGGTTCGCTTGTGTGTCTCTTTCCTCTTAAACAAATAACCTAAAATGGGAATATCGCCTAAAATGGGCACCTGGTATGCTGTGCCTTTTTCCGTCTCACTAACCAATCCACCAACCACTACTGTCTGTCCTTCGGTTATAGTGACTTTGGTCGTCGCCGACCGGTCTGTAGTTTGTGGCCCGGCATCAGTAAAACCGACAAAGTCTTTCACTGCCACGTCGACATCCATACTTATCTGATTACCCGTAGGGCTAGCTGCAGGTGTAACATCAAGAGTAGTTCCGACTTCCAGTTGCTTCGTGGTCTCGGTGGCTCCCGCCGCAGTAACTAAAGTCTCCTTGTAGGGTATGGAATCGCCCACATGGATGTGTGCCGGGCGGTTGTTTTCCACCACCAGCGTAGGATTAGACAATGTCTTTGTATCGGTCTTCTTTGCCAGAGCCTTCAAAGTAACATCAAGATCTGCTCCGCTTATTATTGTAGCTATATTTAAGGTCGCCGCCGTCCCCAAACTAAAAGGAGTAGCCATATTTTCTACATTTCCGGTCACCGTTGTATCGCCAATTTGATCACTACCGGCAAAAGTTTTAGTGACCGTCCAATCTATTCCCAGATCTACGCCTCTACTAATATCTACCTCCATAATCCTTGCCGCAATTCTTATCTGTGGCTTCTTGACGTCCAGTTCCTCAATGAGCTTGGAAAGTTTCTCTATGCCCTCGGCAGTAGAAGTTATAATTAAGGCGTTAGTAACATCAGCTACACCAACAGTGGTATATTTCTTTTCTTCTTCTGTCAATGCCTTATCAATAGTATCTTTGAATTCTACTGCATTTACATTCTGCAGCGGAAACGTCTTTCTATAAGTTGGCATTTTGCTTTTGTCCACAATTTTGATAACATTTTTAGAATGTTGAATTCCTATCAGACCTTTCTGTTCCAGAACGGCGCTCAGTGCTTCATCGAACGGTACGTTATGTAAGTGTATAGTGACGTCCCCCTCAACATCGTCCGCCAGTACGAGATTCATCTCTGTTTTCAAAGCAAAGAAGCGAATTACTTCCGATATGTCGGCAGCAACAAAATCCAAACTCACCGGATCCTGGTTAATAGGTCCCATTACCTCTCCTATCGCTATAGGTCTTCTCTTCTCCTCTTCTATTACTTTCTCGGCAGGCTTTCTCTTTCTCTCCTCTTTTCTTACTTTCTCTACCAACCTTCTGTGCTCTTCATCTTGGATGTTAGGTTCAATTTCTGTTACCTTTCTCTTTACTATCTTCGGTCTTTTTACTCTTTCTACTTTCTTCACTACTTTCGGTACTTCCTTTTTTACCTTCTCTATAGCTTCTTTAGCAAAGATAGTCAGGATAATCTGCCCCTCAGTAGCAGTGGCCTCATACTCCACCGGCCTTTCTAAGTCGAGAACTACGCGACTTATTTTAACAGGTTCATTCTGATACTGACCAGAACGGATTCTCTTAAGCAAAAAATCACCTACTTCCAATTCCTTCTCTTTCCAGTTGTGAACTGTATTGGTCATCTCCACNNTGGTAATTATGATGTTCGATTTAATTTCGCTAATCTTCTGAACTTTCACATCGGTCAACTCTTCCCACTCGGGCACAGGATTCTCGTCTTGGGCAACCGGTCCAGCGCTTACAAAACAGACTAACCCTAACGCTAAAATAAATGCTATCTTTGAAAAAAGTAGTTTTCTCATTCGGTATTCTCCTCTTTTATTCTCATTTTTCTGTTTCTAATTTAAGTTCTCGAATGACATTACTACGGGTAATTAGAATTATCTTATCTTTTCTCACTATGGCTACTACACCATCTACCACTCTGTTATAATTATCTATTAGCTTTCCACCTTTAACCACATATCCTCTTCCTCCGCCAGCATCAATCAGGGCATAGTTATCTTTAGATAAAGGAGAAATCATAATTCCTGTCAATTTTAATCTACTCAGGTCAATTTCCACTCCTCTGCCAGCCCTTTCAATTCCTGCTCCCCTGTCCTCAGCAGGAGCAAATGGGTCCTTGTATCTCTTACCACCATACTTATACCTGACCAGTCTCTTCTCCTCTATTTTTTCAGGCAAGGCAATCTGTTTCTCTTCTGTAGGTTTTGTGGAGACTGGCCTGGCCTTTTTCCTGGGACAGCCATTGAGTCCCAAAACAATTAGAACAAAAATAATCAGAACAATTTTACCATTCATTTACTTTCTGTTTGTTCTTCTTCCTCTTTTTCTCTAAAAGTATAAGTGTATAGTTGAAAATCCGTGGAAAGACCTTTCAGCTTCTTCCCCTCATCTTCCAGTATTGGGGTTAGGCTCAAATTTTTGATATGGAAAATTCTCTCGTATTGACCTATTTCAGTCAGGAAATAAGCCAGATTATGGTAATTAGTATCCAGAGTTATTAGAAAAGGATGTGATACATAATATTCCTGTTGTTCTTCCTTTCGCGGCCGGAAGTCAGCAATATCGATCTTAAACTTCCTTCCGGCACCGGTTATATATCGCAACAAGCGAGGAATTTCTTTCTCCCTGGGTAATTTTTTTTCTGCTTCTGTCACCTTATCTTTAAGTAGTTCATAATCGCCTTTTAGCTGATCCAGACGATTTGCTCTCGCTCTGGCGACCATAAGTTTTGCTTCCTTCGTAGCCAATTCATGCTTCACTTTTTTCAACTTAAGTCCCAGCGGGCCATAAACATATTTATAAAACATAAAAAGAACTAATACTCCCAGAATGGACAATAATACCTTCTGTTGCTTTGTCATCTTATCTTCTCACTCAGAGATATTCTTAAAAGCGCTACCTGTATTCACAGTTAACGCCGAAATTCTTGGTTACTATTTCTTCTTTCTCTTTTTTGGTGGTTATATTGCTCAGTTCAACTTTGGAGAAATTATCATCCTCACTCAATTTAGTAATAAAGTCGGCGATTGCATAATTATCTGCAGCGGAAGCCTCAATGTTAACAGTTAAGAAGTCCGACTCACT